>Ga0099364_10000133_pt2 | contig 120347 bp, 99 predicted proteins | sample TergutTh196P3_FD_73070 | JGI IMG/M metagenome (GOLD analysis project Ga0099364, IMG submission 73070) | Microcerotermes parvus P3 segment gut microbial communities from Pointe-Noire, Republic of the Congo - Th196 P3 | ecosystem: Host-associated > Arthropoda: Insects > Digestive system > Gut ...
TACTATCGTTCTGCAAAAAGGAACAAAGGAAGAAGTTGTAAATGTTCCAAACAATCAATTCCCGCCGGAATTGCAGGAAAATCTATTTTATGCGATGACTGTTCTTTTTTCACGCATGTATACCGATGCCAAAGCCATAGAAAAATACACCTGGATGGTCGATTATTCCCTGGAGTTTTTAAAGAAGTTTTTTGAAAAGGGGATAGAACTGGGAAGATTTGAAGAATTTAATGTCTGGCCGGTTTCCCTGCTTTTTTTAAGTGCGAGGCTCTTTGCCGCGCAATCAATTACCATACACCCAGAGGCATTGCAGGATCTGGGCCTGGCTCAGCATGAAATGATTTTAGAGTTGATAAATTTACTTCCGTTTAAGTATTAGGAGTTTGTTATGAATAAAATAGAACAGATAAAATCCATAGAGAATGGAAATGGTATCCAACACTTGTTGAATTCCGCTAACAAGATTCTTAATAATCCTCTTTTCATGTTTGACTCAAACTATAATATGATTGCGTTTACTGATGTATCATTCGATGACCCTATCTGGAGTGAATTTGTAACTACGGGAACACTCAGCCTGGAAACGCTTGACTTCCTGGCAAAAGAGCGCATGACAGAAGATGTCGTAAATGCGGATAAAATTGTGACGGTAAAAAGGGATAAATTAAAATATGCCAGAATTTCGGGGCATATAAGAAACAGGTACAATATCGCAGTAGGGCTGGCAACGATGTATGATTGTAACACGCCCTTTGACGCAGAGAATACAGCAGCATTCGAAGCACTTGTGGATAAAATTGTCTGTGAGATCAAGGATTACGACTATTTTAGCATGTTTGCAATGACATATCATGAGGATAAGATTAATTTACTGCTTGACGGAACTGTAAAGAATCCATTGTTATACAATCCTCATGCTCAAATACTTTACAGTGGTTTTGAAGATTACCTGTATGTGGCTGTTGTTAGTGTAGAGCGAAATAATATTCTGGAGAATGTTCACCGGAGCAGACTCGAATATTTCAAAAGCATGCTTAAAACCAAGTACAAATCGTTTAAGTACTCGGTTTATGAGGATTACATTGTCGTGCTTATGAGTTCAAAATTAAGGAATTTTTATGGAGCGCCGTTCTTTTCCATTCATGCAGACCTTTTTGGGAAAAATAAATTATCTATAGGTATAAGCAGCAGCTTCGAAAACATGTATGAATTGCGCATATACTATGATCAGGCCGTTGCTGCGCTGAAAAACGGCCTTTCGGGAAAAGAGGATGTGCGAATTTTTGTTCATAATGGCGCCCGGTAAAATGCTCAAAAAATAATTTTGAAGGGGAGTTTTTACAATGAATATACTGGAACAAGTAGAAGCTTTGGAGAATGGCAAGGGAATTCAATATCTCGTGGATTCCGCCTATATGATTTTTAACAATCCCATCTACATGGTAGACGCATATTATAATCTGATTGCATATTCGGATAATCCAATCGATGACCCTTATTGGAATGTAACTATTGAAAAAGGAACATTCCCCACAAATCCATTATTGGATCTTATTGATAAAGAAAATATGCTGTTGGTTATTACGGCATCAAAAAAATGCGTGCTTGTAAAATATGAGAAATGGAAATTCGGCAGAATGACGGGACAAATCTTTAACAGGGATAAAAACTGGGTAGGGCAGGCGACAATGCATGCACATATTCCCTTTGATGAAGAAAGAACAGCGGCTTTTGAAATGCTGACGGATAAAATTTCAGATGAGATACATGATTATGATTATTTTTCCAAACTTCCTACCGCATTTCATAATGATATAATAAACAGGTTTCTGGACAAGAATGTCGAAAAGACAATGGGAAGCATTCCCCAGACTCAGGTGATGCAATACGGTTTGGAAAAATATTTTTACTTGGCTGTTGTAAGAGTGGCGCGTAATAGTATTCTGGAAAACGTTCACCGGAACAGGCTCTCTTATTTTAGAAGTTTACTTAAAACCAGATATAAAAGGTTTAAATACGCGATTTATTCAGATGACATAATTATGCTTATGAGTTCAAAGGAAAAGAATTTTTACGGGAAATCATTTTTTGCCGCGGATAATGTTCTTTTGGAGGAAAACGGCATGTACATTGGTATAAGTGATTGCTTTGAAAACCTTCTTGAAACCCGCCAATACTATGACAAGGCCCTTGCCGCATTGGAAAATGGCATCGAGAAAAAAAGCGCGGAACGGATTTTTGTGTGCGATACAGCGTAATGTAGTATAAGCCAAAAAGGGGGATGGCAATTATGAACAGGCTGGATCAGGTAAAAGCATTGGAAAATGGAAAAGGTATTCAATGCTTGCTGGATGCCGCTTATGAAATTCTTGGCAATCCCTTGGCAGTGTTCGACTTAAACTATAGTTTAAAAGCATATACCGGCGCTTCTGCTGATGATCCCCTCTGGAATGAACTGATATCAACAGGAACATTCAGCATGGAAACGCAGAAGTTCTTTGCAAGCGAACGTTTTACCGAAGATGTTGCAAATACGGATAAGGCCGTTCTTTTGAAAAGCAGCAAACTAAAACATGACAGAATAGCGGGGTATATTTATAACAGGGATAATATCAAGGTTCTGAACATTGTGATAATTGGGTGTGATTGTCCCTTTGATGGAGATTACATGGCAGCCTTTGAAGAGCTTACAGATAAAATCACAATGGAAATCCATAATGACGAATATTACACTACATACGGGCGGGCGTACCAGGAAGAGATCATTATCAAGCTGTTGGACGGAATCATAAGGGAGCCGGTGGTATATACCGGTTATTTGCAAATATTGTACGATGGATTTGAGGGATACCTTAATGTGGCTGTTGTTGCTATTACGCAAAATGGCATAAAGACCCAAGACCGTCAAAACAGGCTTGTGTCTGTTAAAAAATTATTGGAAAGCCAGTACCGGTCGTTTAAATATGCAATTTATGCTGATTATATAGTTGTTCTTATGAGTTCAAAAGAAAAAGATTTTTATGGCCCCTCGTTTTTTGCCCCAAATACAGTTTTTTTTGAGAAAAACGGCTTATACATGGGAATAAGCGGCAGTTTTGAAAACATACTTGAAACCCGCCTTTACTATGACCAGGCTGTTACCGCATTAAAAAACGGCAAAAAAAGCGGCAGCGATCAGCGGGTATTTCTGGCTTCTGCGCCCGGCGCCCAATAAGTCGAGCCTCGTCCCGAATCTTTACAAAGCGCTTAAACACACTATAATGGCTGTTAGGCCGGCTATGAATAATTGGAAGGTTAAAAATCCCAGAGTGGATTTAAGTTTTGAAATTGCATTCACCAGGGCATTCAGAGAAGCACAGCGGCAGTATACCCATCCGGCGCAAATTGAGTTGGCATGCCTTAAGGCTCAATATCCGGCCATTTTAATACCTATAGAAGATGATGATATTATTGCCGGCAGGGTTCAGTTTGGGCTTATCGGATATGGCATACAGGATCAGACCGGAGGAACCGGTTATTATTTTGATGAGCCCCGAGTAACCGCAGCGCTGGAATTGCAGGCAGGCAGCGCTAAATACCGTGAAGATCTTCACGATCTGCTGACTTACTGGAAAGCACGAAATACTTACAGAACTGTTTTTAACAATACCCCCAGGGAACTCGCAGAAATTCTTCCTTCGGATCAGTGGATGACCCAGCCGCTTGCCGGCTCTCCGCTTATCCGTATGGCCGGCTCTTACATAAATTTTGACAAACTGGTCAGAATCGGAATTCCCGGCCTGGAAGCGGAAATCCGCAGCGAATTGAACCGGTGCGCCCAAACCAGTTCCGAATCAGGTTCCGGACCTGGTTCCAGGCCCGGGTCCGGGCGTGATCCGGTTTTTTATGAAAGCGCCCTGGGCGCTCTTGAAGTTTTAAAAGATTGCTGCCGCTTTTACCGCAAAGAGGCGCTGGAAAAAGCTGCCATGGCAGATAACGCAGGGCGTAAAAAAGAGATGAACGACTTGGCGGCGGCGCTGGAGCGCATTGCAGATAACGCTCCGGTATCACTTCTTGAAGCAGTGCAGCTTTGCTGGTTGTACGGCCTTATGTGTCCCCTTGTTGAATTCGGGCGAATAGATGTGTACTTGGGCGACCTGTATACACATGACATTGATAATGGCCTTATTACCAAAAACGAAGCGCTGAAGCTGATACAGAATTACTTCCGGTTTATAGACAGCCTGGACTGTGAAAGTGACGGGCGCGTTATTATCGGAGGGTACGGCAGGCGGAACCCCGAAAACGCCGATCGCTTTTGCCTTTTGGCATGTGAAGCTTCAAGGACTGTAAGGGAAGTGCTTCCTCAGTTTACCCTTCGCTTTAACAGGCATACTCCGGGGCAGGTATGGAATGCGGCAATGCGCTCCATTGGCGAGGGGCGTACATATCCTCTTTTGTATAATGATGATGCACTTGTTCCAGCCATCATGCAGGCCTTTGACGTAAGCCGGGAAGTTGCCGAAAGCTATGTGCCCCTAGGATGCGGTGAATTCGAATTCGATCATTATAGTTTTGGCTCTCCCAATGGTTTTATTGGAACCCTCAAAGTCTTGGAGTTAGCCATTCATGGAGGGTATGATCCTGTTTCCAAAACCTGGGTTTCGGTAAAAACAAAAACCCTCGCCGAGTGTGCCGGCTACGAAGAATTTTTAGAGATTTACAAACGGCATCTATTAAGGTTTATTGAAGCCCAGGCTAAGTATCAAAAATATATTTACGATGCTGTCGGCGCTGTCCACCCTTTTCTTATGGTATCCATGCTGTACGACGGCTGTCTTGAACGCGGAAAAGGCATTTTCGCAGGGGGCTGTGAATACCTTGCAGGAACGCTTGAACTCTACGGAAATGTCGATTCGGCAAACAGTCTGGCCGCGATTAAAAAACTGGTATTCGAAGAAAAGAAAATTCCGGCTAAAACAATGATTGCCGCCCTGGAAAATAATTTTATTGGTTTTGAACGGGAACGAAAGATGATGCTGAATGTTCCAAAATTCGGCAACGATATTTCCTATGTTGATGACATACTCGTCGATCTGCACAACTACATCTGCTCCGGCGTTAAGACGCAGGGGCCCGGCGCAGGGTTAAAGAGTTATTTATGCGTAATTATTAACAATGCAATGAACACCACCCTTGGAAGGTTTGTGGGCGCTACGCCCGACGGTAGAAAGGCCGGAATGCCCATGGCAAACGCCAACAACCCTGCGCCGGGCAGCGACACGAGCGGACTTACAGCGATGTTGAGCTCCATGTTAAAACTTTCGCATAACAATCACGCCGGAATGGTACAGAACATGCGTTTTACCCGCGAAACCTGGTCGCACAGGGACGGCAAGGCGCAGGCAATGGTTAAGGATTATTTTGACCGCGGCGGAGCCCAGGCAATGATTACCGTGGTTGGCAAGGAAGACCTTTTAAATGCAATGGAGCATCCCGAAAACTACAAAGATCTGATCGTTCGTACCGGCGGCTTCAGCGCCCGTTTTGTGGATTTAAAAAAAGACATTCAGCAGGAAATATATGACCGAACCAGCTACTGACAGGAAAGCGCCAATTTTTGATGTGCAGAGTTTTTCCATTCATGACGGGCCGGGAATCAGAACAACTGTTTTTTTCAAGGGCTGCCCGCTGGACTGTGTATGGTGCCACAACCCTGAATCCAAGCGGGCCGAGCCGCAGCTAATTTATTACAAAAACCGCTGCACGGGCTGCCTGTTATGCGTCGAAACATGCAAAACGGGCGCGCAGATAATTCTTCCCGGCGGCGCCCACGGTGTAATTCACGAAAAATGTACGTTATGCGGCAAATGTATAAAGGTCTGCTGTTACGAAGCCGTTAAAATAAGCGGAAAAATATACAGCCCCGAAGAGTTATATGACAGGATAAAGAGTGATATACGGTACTTTGCCCTTGAAACAGGCGGAGAACGCGGCGGCATTACATTTTCAGGGGGCGAGCCTCTGCAGTATGCCGATTTTATTAAAAATTTTTGTTCTTTGATACCGGGTGTTCACACGGCCATGGATACATCGGGGAGCGGAGATATTAAAGATTTTGAAAAAATTATTGATTGCATCGACCTCTTTCTTTTTGATATAAAAGCCATAAACTCTATTGAACATAAAAAATTCTGCGGGGCAGATAATAATAAAATTTTTCAAAATCTAAAATACCTGTGTAAAAATAAAAAGGATATTATTCTGCGCCTGCCCATTGTTCCGGGAATTAATGACACAAAGGAATATTTCGACGGAATTTCTGAATTTTTAACAAAGTATCCGCATATAAAACACGCCGAAATTTTGCCTTATCACAATTATGGACTTGCCAAGGCGGAAGGTCTTGGCCTGAAAATACCGGCGGAACTGCCGCCGCTGAATACCGGCAAGGAAACAGTCGAAAAGTGGCTGGGTGAATTTGCAAAAAGAGGTATGGATAATGTGCGCTGTTCGCAGTAATGATATAAAAATGTTGTACCGCAATCTGCCCGTAGTAGTTTTGGCCGGACGCCCGAATGTTGGAAAATCCACCCTGTTTAACCGGCTATTGCACAAGCGCAGGGCCATCACAGACCCGACGCCGGGCGTTACGCGCGATCCTGTCGAGGCAGACTGCTTCATCACGGGGAAACCGATGCGGCTTGTAGACACCGGCGGCTTCAAGCTGGCAGACCGCGGCGGTATAGATACTCTGGTGGTTGATAAAACCCTGGAAACAATAAAAAAAGCTAATTTGATTATTCTGCTTCTGGAAGCGGGTGAAATTACCGCCGAGGACGAAGAATTTATCGCTCTGTTGCGCCCTTACCGCGACAAACTAATCGCCGCGGTAAACAAGACCGAGGGCGGCAGGCTTCAGGACGGCGCATGGAATTATCTTTCCTATGGTTTTGAAAAGATACTGATGATTTCCGCCGAGCACGGTGATAATATCAGCGAACTGGAACGGGAAATAATCAGCCGCCTTGATTTTTCCGCAATTGAAGAAGCAACCGAAGAAAAGCGCCCAATCCGCATAGCTCTTTTGGGAAAACCAAATACTGGTAAATCCACTTTGTCCAACCGGCTTACTTCGTCTGACGCTTCGATTGTCAGCGAGATACCAGGTACTACCAGGGACGTAGTGGAGGGCAGTTTCCGCCGGAAATCCCGGGATTTTGTTATTCTCGATACAGCCGGTATACGCCGCAAAACAAGGGTTAGCGAAAACATCGAATACTATTCGGTGAACCGCGCCATTAAAACTATCAACGATGCTGACATTGTTATTTTAATGATAGATGCGCAGGAGGGGCTTTCCGATCAGGATAAAAAAATCGCAGGACTTGCGCATGACAGGGGCAGGGGAATCATCATGGCTCTTAATAAATGGGATATGGTTCCGCAGGCAAAAAACACATTTAAGACCATGTCCGACCGGATACATTTTCTGTTTGGCCAGATGGAATATGCACCCATTGTCCCTGTAAGCGCAAAGGACGGAACCGGCGTTGACAAACTGCTGGACACAGTGATAAAAATGTACGGCCAGCTTAATACCAGCATTGAAACACCGCGGCTTAATCAGGCTCTGGAACGCTGGCTTACCGAATACCCCCCGCCATATGGCCCCCGCACCCGTTTTAAAATAAAATACGCAGTGCAAAAATCTTCCAATCCTGTAAAATTTATTTTTTTCGCATCACGTTTGCAGGCAGTCAGCGATTCGTACATTGCCTACTTACGGAATAAAATCCGCAAAGAGCTGGGTTTTTCACTTATTCCCATATCAATCGACGTAAGGGACAGCTAGACTATTTTTCCGTCAGGTTATCGACCCCTTCGTTCCAGGCGGCGGCATCCGGCGTGGAGACAAGATATTTGTCGCAGCGGTTAAGATACAATTTAGCGGCAAGATCATTGCTGTTCTGCTGATAAATGGCATTGAAAATATCGCGGGCTGCCCGGAAATCGCGGTTTTCGTAGGCGCCGAAACCCTGTTCCCAGCTTTTTACCATTGCAGTCAAGTCAGAAGGCGCATCTTCGGCAATATCCAAAAGCTCAAACAGCCGCAGGGGAGTATTGATACCCACTACCCGCACACGGCTTAACGGCCTTACAATAAATTCATCGCCTATATGCTCTCTGGTATATTCGCTTATCAGAATACCTCCGGTGTTATACATTTTGTTCACGCCTTCAAGGCGTGCAGCCAAATTCACCGCGTTTCCCATGATCGTGTAATCCATCTTGCTTGAAGTGCCCATATTGCCGACTACCATGTCTCCGGTATTAACGCCAAGCCTTGTGAACAGCGGGGCGGGATCATCAGGGCTTTTCATAATACTATTTGCAACTAACGCTCTTTTCACTTCTGAATCAATGAGCCCGTGGGATAAAGCCTCATGATTGATTTTCATCTCTGCTTTTTTCATGCTGATGGCGGAACGGCATGCAAGCGACGCATGATTGGGCAGATGAACCGGCGCTCCGAAAAACGCTATAATTGCATCACCTTCATATTTGTCTATTGTTCCATGATTCTCCAGTACAATATTGCTCATTCTTGTTAAATAAAAATTGAGCAGTTCAACAAGTTTTTCCGGATCGCCAAGGGCTTCTGAAATTGTAGAAAAACTTCTGACATCTGTAAAAATTGCCGTCATTTCCCGCTTTTCGCCGCCCAGTTTAAGCTGGGAAGGATCGGCGATTATCTGATCAATTACTTTAGGCGAAAGATATTGGGAAAATGCTGATTTGATAAAGCGCTTCTGGCTGCCCTCTGTGGCATAGTTGTAAAGCGTTGCAGTGGTAAAAGCCAGGGCAATCCCTGCCAGAAATGTTACCATGGGCAGCCAGAGGTTTAAGTATTGATAAGCCGCAAAAGAAGCGGCAATGGTTAAGGTTGTAACAATAATTGCTCCGCTTATCGTAAGGGGAAGGCGATGCGAAAAAAGAACAAGCGCGGCCATGAGTCCCGTTACGATAAAAAGAATGAGCAGGTTCAGCCATAGCTGGCTTTCACGGATAAAATCTCCTTCAAGCAGATTATCCAGCATCGTTATGTGACACCCAACGCCCGGATACACCGAATTAATTGGAGTATTGAAAATATCAAAAAGACCCGGCGCATAGAATCCAAAGAATACATGGGCGTTCTCAAAATCCCCGGGCAGCAGAATGGGCTCTTCTCCCCGCTCCAAAGCTTCGGCGCTCTGAAGAATTTCCCAGGCGCTGTATGGAAAATATCTATCCAATTCTCCGCGGTAACGCAGCAGGGTTTTACCATTTTTGTCGACCGGAATGGAAAAATCTCCCCATTGAATTGCGCGCCTTTTTTCATCATAACTTATTTGTCGTCCGTGCCCCGATACCAGCAGGGAGGCTGCGGCTTGTCCCGGTACTGCCCTGCCGTCGAAAAGGGTAAACAGCCGTAACCGCCGGACTACTCCGTCGGAATCGAAATCGCCTGTGGCGCTTCCCAAAGCTCCCGCTGCTTCACCAAGCCCTGTTATGGGAAACTGTCCCCCCATGTTTTCCCCAAGGCTGAACTTGTTTAACATGGAGCCGAAGTTTTCCGGCTCAAACAGCGGCGGCTCAAGGCCTTCAGGCCAGGTTAAAACGTTACCCGACAGACTGCTGAAAAAAACTGTTTGCACAACTCTGTCATAATTTTTTACCGCTTGGATAAATGTTTCATCATCTTCTTTTGCACTTAAACTCCGTATATTTCTGACTATCTCCCTGAAAATAGGTCCTGTCGAGCGGAAACCTCCGTCTGAAATTAAGGCCTGGGCTTCTTCAAGTTTTGTTACGATATTATCAATAAATTCGTCCTGCCTGGCGTTACGGTAAACTGATGGCTCAGAGAAAATAACGTCGAAAACAACTGATTCTGCCCCACCCTCATTTAAAAAAGCTACAATCTCGGCATAAGCCTGCCTCGGCCATGGCCACCCCCAGCCCCGTTCTGTTAGTGCCCAGTCAAGGCTTTCCTGATTCAATAGAATTGCTATAACATCATCGGAAGGGCGTTTGGCTCCAGCCAAAAGACGCACACGCAGATCATAAGACTTATATTCAAGATAATTAAAAACCCCCGGCAGGTGCAAAGCTGCTGTTACCAGAAATACCAGGGTTGTGATAATCAGCGCAATATATTTTTTGCTGATACTTTTTTGTTTCTTCATGCCTCTCCTCTCATGTTAATAGTGTAGCACAGGTTCCTTGAATAATATTGCAACTTTTCCGGCACAATAAGGTCTAAACAGATGATGATAAATTTTGCTGATAATACCCTTGAAGGACTGTGTCTTGCTGCTTCGGAGAAGTATGGAGATCGTCATGCCTTTGCATTATTTAAGGAAGAGGGTATTTCCCGCCGGATTTCATACCGGACTGCCGGGTATCGCGCCAGGCAGCTTGGTCTGCTTTTGGGGCAGTTGGGAATATCCCCTGGTGACAGAGTGCTGCTGATTTCCGAAAACCGCCCTGAATGGCCGGTTGCCTATTTCGGCATCGCAATGGCGGGGGCAGTTTCCATTCCCCTGCTTACCGGCTTTTCGCCGGAGCAGGTGCTGCATATAGCCGGCCATGCCGGGGCTTCCGCTATAATCCTGAGCGGCGAAATGTCGGAAAAGATGGGGCAGTACAAATCGAAACTGCCGGCGGCCATGCCGGTAATTTTTCTCGACAATCTTGCCGGCGCCGGCATTGACGATAAAATTGAAATTACCGTTTCCATTGATGGCAGCGAGAAACGAATACCGCTGCCTGCTTCGATAGACGATTCAGTCCGGTTTCACGGGCGCAAGCCTGACGATCTTGCTTCGATCATATATACAAGCGGTACTCTTGGTGGCAGCAAGGGGGTTATGCTCTCCGGCGCAAACCTGATTTCATGCGCTCTTTCGACCCAGTCACTTGTAACTATTACCCCCCGTGATCGCGTAATATCGGTGCTGCCGCTGGCACATGCCTATGAATGCAGCCTGGGGCTTCTTGCTCCGTTTATGAGCGGTGCGGTCATTAATTACCTTGACCGGCCTCCATCGGCTTCGGTGCTGCTGCCGGCGGCAAAAAAACTGCGCCCGACAATCATGGTATCGGTTCCCTTATTTATTGAAAAAATGTACTACAGCGGCGTTGCGCCCAAACTGCGGAAAAGCAGATTATACAGATGTCCCGTAACGCGCCCGCTTGCGGCGTTGTTTGCGGGGCGTAAGTTAAAAAAGGTATTGGGCGGCAAAATGAGTTTCTTTGGTGTCGGCGGCGCTCCCCTGTCCGAAGAAGTGGAAGATTTTCTGCGCCGGGCAAGGTTCCCGTATGCACATGGCTACGGCCTTACCGAGGCCGCCCCCCTGGTAGCAGGGTCTGCGCCCCGCACTTTCCCCTTCCGTTCAGTGGGCCCTGCCCTAAAGGGCGTAGAAATACGAATTGCAGCTAACAGCGGCGGTGTATTGGGCATTGGTGAAATACAGGTGCGCGGCCCAAATGTAATGATGGGCTACTACCGCGACGAGGTGCAGACCCGCGAAACGTTTACAGAGGACGGCTGGCTGCGAACCGGCGACCTTGGCAGCATAGACGGCAGGGGCAGGCTCTATGTACGCGGAAGACTTAAAGCGCTGATACTCGGCTCCGGCGGAGAAAACATTTATCCCGAAGAAATCGAAGGACTGCTTGGCACATCAGAGATTGTGGAGGAGGCTCTTGTTTTCTCCGGAGAAAAAGGCGAGCTTGTGGCAATGGTCAGGCTGACCGACGCGGCAAAAGCCGCCGTAAGCAAAATAGAACATGCCATGGAGGAACTTCGCGCCTGGGCAAACAAAAAGCTGGCAAGTTTTTCGCGTCTAAGCAGAATCGAAATCCGCAATGAGCCCTTCGAAAAAACCCCTACGATGAAAATCAAGCGTTATCTGTATGTGTAGCTCTAGCAAAACTATGTTAATGCAGAAATGTGTGCCTATAACGGTCCATTGTTTCTTCCTTTACCTTGACAAAGCTGCATACAATGTTGGCGGCGGCAGATAAGGGCTTGCAAAGAAAGACCACCGCCGCCAATTTTGTTATGTTATTTTTTATTTTTTTAAATAATCAACATTAAAACCAAGAAAATCTACAGAAATACAAGGAGGATTATCTCTGGGAAAATAATACCCTTCATAGGTCGCTGATGTTGGGACGGTTTGATTGAATGTTATATCTTTATCATCAATGGTATATGTCCCGCTGCTTAGTACAGTGCCATCTTCATCGGCAAATGTATAATTCGATCCGGTAAATGTAATTGTATGTTCGTGGCTTGAACCATCTCCCCATGTTCCGCTAATGCTGCCACCGCCACCGCCGCCACCTGATGAACTATCACTGCAGCCAACAAACGTCATTCCGAATACCAGCGCCATTGCCAGTATCACCATAAATACCACATGCTTTTTCATAAAAGCTCCTTTTTTGTGTCTTCTGCATTCTTTAGCAGAAATCACGAAATTTTACCCGCTCTTAAATGCAGGCATTAAGAAAGTTGATTTATTATCAGCATTTCCTAACTAATACTGATAGTTATATATTTATCCACTATTGTCAAGTGGCAATCTATAACTAATACCTTATTCTGATATAGGGGTTAGTTTTTGTCTGAATTAGCTATGGAAGTAAAAGAACTTTTTGCTTTAAACATCAAAATATTAAGAAAAAAATGTGGTTTCTCTCAGGAAAAGTTGGCTGAGTCTTCTGGTTTGTCCACTCAATCAATTAGCGATATTGAAGGCTGCCGTACATGGGTAAGCGATAAAACATTGGGAAATCTTGCCCAAGCCCTTGGTGTTGATATTTTTCAGCTTTTCATGCCTCCTCCAGGTGAGGATAATGAAAAAAATGCAGCGGCTTTTCTGTATAACAGACTTATAAAGCTGCGAACTATAATGAAAGAGGATATAGACAAAAGACTGGATCAATTCTATTTAACAGAAAAATCACTAGATTAGTTTTTTTTCTTTGTATTATCCGCCAGCGGTTCAACATGGATAGTTGCTTCCATTTTGAACTTTTCTTTAATCATGTTTTCAATGTCAAAGGCGATTGAGTGCCCCTCTCCTATGGACAGCTTTTCGTTAAGCCTGATGTGCAGGGTTACTTCGTTATGAGAAACATAATTGTGCAGATGAAAATGATGTAAATAAAGCTCTTCACCGAACATGGCTTTGACTTCACCGGTGATATTGTTTATCAATTCCTGGCTTGGTTCTTCCCCAAGTATTTTTGTAATTGCTTCTTTCATGATTGAAAAACACACATAAAACAGCATTAAAGCGATGATTATTCCCAATATACTGTCAATCCACCAAAATTGTTTTGCGAAGAAGATACCGATCAATACAACCACTGACGACAATGCATCTGATCTATGATGCCAGCCGTTGGCTTTTACACTGATGTTTCCGGTTTTCCGTGCAATGTAAAATGCATATTGCGCCATCAACTCTTTTACAACAATCGAAACTGCGGTTGCAATAATTGCGATTAGCCCAAATTCAACCTGTTCGTGGTTGTTTAACTGCTCAACAGAACTTTTTAGAAAATCAAATGCTATTATGCCTATGATAACAGCTACAAAAAGCGAGGCTATTAATTCCCAGCGCCCGTGACCAAAAGGGTGTTCCCTGTCCGCCTTTTTAGACCCAAATTTTGAACCGGCGATCACAACTACGGCGCTCAAAGAATCTGAAAGCGTATGCCAGGCATCAGCAGCCAGGGCGATTGAACCTGTTACTATGCTTGCCCATATCTTTAAACTGAACAACGCTGTATTTGTTATCAGTGCTATAGTGCCTTCGACAAATCCGGCTTTTGTTCTGTCATTTGTTTTGAGCGCCCTGGCCTCAGCTGTTAATTTCTTTCCAAATTTCATTTTAATGACCACCTCCATAAAAAAAACGCACCTATGGAACAAATCACTGTCCCATAGATGCGTGCATCACTCATCTACTGCTGCGACACCGCAGCCCAGCCCCATAAATCCGAAGATTTATCGCCTGCTCAGTTTGTACAGTGCCGCCAACTCAGTGCATGGCAGCTTCTAAACCCAACTCTAACTAAAAAAAGAGTTTATTGTCAAGGGTGGCTTTTTCACGGCTATGGATAAGCCAGAAATGTGTACCTAAAGCTATAACATAAAGCGGTACGCAAAGCCCTGCCGGAGGCTGACGGCTGTGGCCTTTACTTACGGACGCTCTGGCGTCGCCTTATGTGAATCCACACCGATGCCTCCGGCAGGGCTTTGCGTACCGCTTACATTATATTTTTTGGGCATATATTTCTGAAACAGCTATAGTAGTGAAGCGCTGGCGGAGGGGTACACATTTCTGAAACAGCTATAGTAGTGAAAAAGCCTGCGTAGGGGAAGGAAAAATTACGTTGACAGATTTAGTATTAAAGTAGTAACATTTCAATAAATGAGCGATAAATCGCCTGTTTTGGAGAGAATCCCGCCTCAGCAATTGATCCAATTTACATTATGGTTCTCTTTTTGGCTTAAACGCCAAAATTAATATTTTTTGCCCTGGAGGCTCTTATGAAAAAGAAATTATTTAAGATGGGCTTGGCTGCGGTTCTGCTGACAACCGGATTGGTTTTTGTCGGCTGCCCAACCAGCGGCAGCGGAGGAGGAGGCGGTGGTGGTGATCCAGACGGTAATCCTTTCATTGGCTCCTGGGTGGGAAAGACAGAATTTTATAACGATGATGGTATTGTTTTTTCTTCTGACAATGATGAAGAAATAGTGTTTACAAGCAACGGATGGAAAATGTTAAGCCAATCCTGGGAAGGCACCTATAGTAGAAATGGAAACAATGCAGATTTATATGATGATCTAGGTGAAAAAGCCGGCACAGCTAAAATTAATGGTAATACTTTAACGATAAATGGGAACGATGCCTATAATTTTAACGGTACTTTTACCAAGAAACCCGGTAGTTCAGATACAGGCACAGGCACGGGTAATAATCTGTTTATTGGAACATGGGAAGGAACACTGAATATTACACTTGTTAATGAAGGTGTCGAACAATCTCAACCAGATGAACTGGAGTTTACGAGTAACTCCTGGGATATGTGGTATTGGTCAGGCACTTATGAGCGCAACGGCAATAACGCAACTATGAAAATAAACGGCGCAAATGCCGGTACGGCAACAATCTCCGGCAGCACTTTAACAATTTCCATGGAATACAATGGTGTCAGAATAACCTCTAACAATCTAAAAATAAAAAACAGCGGCGGAGGCAGCGGAGGCCCCAGTTCAACAATCACCGATGCCGCTACAGCCAGGGCATTGGTACAGTCAATCAATTCCATGATAGATACCATTTGCAATTATGGCATTACCCCCAAGCCAGGGAATGATCAAACTCCCTATACCATAACAAGGAACGGAACAGTATCCGGTTCGGTGTATGTAGAAGGTCCAAAGTATTATGGCGGATACCAGGAAGGTTGGCCCTCGTATGGATTTAAAATAACCAGTACCAATGCCCGATTAACACTTGATTTTACCAACTACGCTAACACCAGCAGCTTAAAAATTATTTCCGGAGAAGGTTCCTATACTTATTGGAAAGAATATGGCGGACAACAAGAAAGCGGCAATTATACTCTTGACGGCAGTTTTAATTTTTCCTATGGGGGTAACCTGTACGGAGGAACGTTGTCGATGAAGCGATCCTGGAAGCCAGAAAGTTCTTATGTGTACGGCACAACGATATATTCAACCGTTTACACATTAGAGTATCTGCGTGTTAATGGTTCGCTTCTTTTGTCAAGTGAAAGATTATAACGACAGAGAAGATTCAGGTAGGCCAAAACATGTCCGAGAGCGCTAATTGCGGTTTCGGACTGAAAGATGTAATATGTTGACCAACCCCTTTTTAACTCCGGTTGTGCGTTTTGGAGGTTTACATGAACAAAGGCTTTCTTGTAGTTTTGGCACTGCTGATTTTGTTTACAAGCGGTGTTTTTGCCCAGGAGAATGCTCCTGTAAAGCTTGCCCTGGTAATAGGCAACAGCGCTTATATTGGCCTTAGCCCCCTTGCCAATCCCGAAAATGACGCTAACGATATAACTATAGTACTGCAGCATCTTGGCTTTACTGTGGACAAGGTACTGAACGGCAGCCTCGACCAGATGGAAGAGGCTATACTTCGTCTTAAAGAAAACCTTAGCATGGCGCAAAATGCATATGGTTTTTTCTTTTACGCAGGACACGGCGTCCAGTCCAATGGAGAGAATTTCCTTATTCCGGTGGATGCAAATATTCAAAGTGAGAATTTTTTAAGACAGCGTGCAGTTTCGGTGCAGTTAGTGTTAGACGAGCTTAACGATGCCAGGAACAGCCTGAACGTGGTGGTGCTGGACGCCTGCCGCGACAACCCCTTTGGCTGGAGCCGGAGCGGCAGCCGCGGCCTTGCCATTGTAAGCCGGCAGCCTGCCGACAGCATCATCGTGTACGCCACCAGTGCAGGCCAAAGGGCCAGCGACGGCGAGGGCCGGAACGGACTGTTCACAAGCCAGCTTTTGAACAACCTCGCAACCCCAGGCATAGATGTAGCCGAAGTATTCCGCCGCACCGGTGCCGATGTTGCCGGTGCAAGCGGCATGGAACAGGTTCCCGCCGTATACAGTCAGTTCTTCGGCACCGCCTACCTTGGAGAAACTCCCACCGACCTTGACCATAACGCCATAGCCGGCAGCCGGCCGATTATTATTTACGGCGGCGAACGAGAACGTGAACGCGACCCTGCGCATTTTTGGTCGGTAGGCGCCTCGGTGGGTTCATCTTTTGCCGCTCCCTGGCTGATAGCTTCGCTGCACGGAACCATAGCGCCAATGAAATATTCTTTTATTGAACTTGGCTTTGACTATGGCATGGTAACCGGTGAAGGCAATGTAGATTATTTCTCGCTTTACCCTTTCGCACATTTGGTTTTCTATTGGCCATTTACAGGGCAGCTTGGTATTTATGCCGGAGCCGGCGGCGGCCTTTTGATAGTCTCGTATAAATTTGACGGCGATGATGAATATTCAGATAACATACCTATTGCCGCTCTTACTGCCGGTGTTAAAATACTGGATATGATAAGCGTTTCCTACAGCCTTCGCACAAACTTCGATGGAATAAGCCACAAGGCATCGGTTGGGTATAATTATAGATTCAAGTAACAGATAACAGATAGCAGATAGCTGAGAGAAGAAGAGAAGAAGAGAAGAGGAGGCGGGTGTGAACTTTAGAAGCATAGCGATGTTTGCGGGATTGGGTTTAGTTGCAGTGGCAATATTCTTAACCACCTGTACTCCTATCGAAGGTGATATTGATTCGCTGCGCAGCAGTCGTTATACGGTCAGCTTTAATACAAATGGGGGAGAGGGAAATGCGCCTCCGGCCCAAACAATAAAAATAGGTTCAAGCATTATACTTCCCAATGGAAGCGGGATTACAAAAGACAATTATATTTTCGGCGGATGGAATACTAAGGCCGATGGAACCGGAGATAATTATAGTCCGGGCAGTTATTATGTTCCCGACAGAAATGTTACACTGTACGCTAAGTGGAACCCTGCCGGAACCACCTTTACCGTTGACTTTAATACCGATGACGGAATACCTGTACCGGCGCAGCAGATTGTTGAATCTAACGGCAAAGTAACTCAGCCTGATTCACCGGCAAAAACCGGTTATAGCTTCGGCGGCTGGTACAAGGAACAGGCTCTTATCACTCTATGGGATTTTGGTAATGACACAGTAACCGAAAACATTATGCTTTACGCTAAATGGATCGAAAACCAGCCCGGCACAGTTAATATAACCTTTATTACTAGCGGCGGTACTAATATTCCTCCGCAAAATATACCCGAAGGCGGTTATGTCAACAAGCCAGATTCCCCCACCAGGGAGGGTTATATTTTTGACAACTGGTATGCCGACGATGAGTACATTATAAATTTTAACTTTAGCATTCAAATAACAGCCGACCAGTCTGTATACGCAAAATGGAATCCCATCAGCTATACGGTGCGCTACAATGAAAACGCTGATGATGCTGATGGAAGCACGGCAGATTCGGAGCATACCTACGATGTAGAAAAAGCCCTGACTGCCAATGGCTTTACACGAGATGGTTTTGCATTTACCGGCTGGGCATTAAATGCAGATGGCACCGGCATGGCATATACCAACGGCGCACTTGTAAGGAACCTTTCATCTGCGCAGGGCGATATTGTTACACTGTATGCAAAGTGGGAAGCCGATCCTGGCGAGGGTGTGTCGCCATCCCTTTCCATAACACCCGATGTTAAATTTGACGATATTACTTATGGAGATCCACAGCCACAAGCAAAAACAGTAACAATCACCAATACGGGCGGAGCAGCTACGGTAACGAGTATAAAGCTTTTTGGTGAAGACGCCGCTTCGTTCACATTAAGCGGAGAAGATTTAATAGAATCAATCGAATCCAGTGGTGAAGCAAGTTTCATGATTCAGCCTGTTTCAGGTCTTGGTGCAGGAAGCCACAGCGCAGTTATTACGGTGATCTATGATGATGGCAAGACGGCTACTACTAATGTTTCCATTACAGTTGCAAAAGCCAATCCAACTATTACTACATGGCCGGTTGCTGTTGCCATAAACTTTGGAGCTGCCTTATCCACATCTGCATTAACCGGCGGCGAAAGCATTGTGACCGGCTCCTTTGCATGGACAAACGATTATATTATCCCAGAAGTTGTCAATAGCGGGTATTCCGTAACATTTACACCGGAAGATACAAGCAATTACAATACCATAACGCAAAATGTAAGCATAACGGTCAACCCTAAAGAACCGGCAGAAATAACCTTAACTGTTACTAATCCAAGTCATACCCTAATACCGTTTGGTGCTAATGGTATATATCGCAATAGCACAACATTTAGTGTCAATGCAGGTGGACTATCTGGAGAGGATACCGTTGTAGTTATTATTAAAGGCAGCGCTTACGGCTTGGAGTTATCGAATAATACTATTAGTTCCGGTAGTAATAATGTAACAATTACCTACGATGGCACAACACCCGTAAGTAATACCGACACTATTTCAGTTGGCTTAACAATAAGCGCCAACGGCAACTACACACTCTCCGTAAGCCCAACGGTCAGCGTCGATATAATCGATGGGCAGGTCGCAAGCCGCCCCATTCCGGTTACCGAAGGCAACATTGTCGCTTTTAATACATACGCAAATTCTGCAGCCGGTCTTACCCGGCACTACAAGCTGATGGAAGATGTTGAGCTGGACGACCCATCATTGGGCGGGAGCAACTGGACAGCAATCGGCAGTAATGCAACAGGCAGCCAGTTTACCGGAAGTTTCAACGGCAATGGCCATGTTATCACCAATCTAACTATCAACAATACCTCAACAGACTACCAGGGCATGTTTGGCTATATAGGCGCCGGCGGCATGGTGCAAAGAGTCGGACTGGAAGAGGGCTCTGTAAAAGGAAAGGCCTATGTCGGCGGCATCGCCGGATATAACAAAGGTACTGTGCAAAATTGCTACAACACCGGCGATATAAGTGGTACTGGTACTAATGGTGAATATATCGGCGGCATTGCGGGGCGTAATGAAGGTGGCACTATTAAATGGTGTTATGCGACAGGTAATGTAGATGGCCAAAATCTTGTAGGCGGTATCACAGGGAGTATTTTCTCCGAAACAGGTGACTACGGCAATGTGTATAATAGCGTGGCGCTCAATACACAGGTTACAGCAAGGGTGGGTGGGATTGACATTTCACTCGGGCGTGTTGTGGGTTCGGGTACCAACTACTTGGGTAACAACTTTGCACGGAACAACATGTCGGTGCTACTCAATTGGGATGGATCAACTGGAATTCCTAAATCACTCCAAATACTTGGTTCTTACGTTGACGGCGCAGATGTAATTGCAGGTAATTATGAAGGCGAAAACAGCGATAATTGGTGGATTGAGGATGCATGGTTCGAAGATGAGGAAGATGAAGATGAGTTTAAGAATACCGGCGTGTGGATTTTTGCAAAAAATAACCTGCCAAAGTTGAAAACGGGGGAATAGTGAAGATAAAAGTTAGAAGGTTGAAGGTAAGCGACATAATTCCCCTTTTAATGTTGTTTACTGCGGGCGGTGTTTGCGCCCAGGAAGCGGCGCAGGTAGCGGCGCAAAATGCGGCGCAGAAAGCGAGCCCGCTATGGACTGCGGGGTTTTCACTGGGTACATCATTTGCAGCACCCTTGTTTATCGCCACACTGCACGGTAGTTATGCGCCAATAAATAATTCATTCATGGAAATAGGCTGCGATCTTGGCATTGTTAGCGATGAGCCATATACGGATTATTATTCTGTTTATCCCTTTATTCATCTTGCATATACCAGGCCCTTAGGTAGATTGGGTCATTGGTATGTTGGCGCAGGGGGCGGATATATGTATGCAAAATATGATTTTCTCGACAGGGAAGTTACATTTAACATTCTTGCTATGGATCTTGCCGCTGGCTTCAGGCTTTTTAATGCTCTGAATATCGCATACACCCTGCGGACAAATTTTGACGGAATAAATCATAAGGTATCTATAGGAACCATATATACAGGCGCAAGGAGGGAACAATGAAAAAACTACAGTTAATTGCATTTTTGGCATTGGTGATTGCTGGCTGTACTTTGGAGACTATCACAGAACGTGCTGCGCAAAAACCTGCGGTAATGGATGCGGAAAATCCCGTCTCTTTTTATACAGTGGTGTACCGTGCAAATGGCGGCAGCGGCGATATGGAAGAATCCGTTTTTGAAGCCGGGGAGTATGCAGAACTGCCGTCTAATTCTTTTACCCGCGAAGGCTATGTTTTTGCCGGCTGGGCTTTGTCGGAAAAAGGCGCCGCCGAATATTCTGACGGTGCGGAAGTAACAGACCTGGCTGCCGCCGGGAAAAAAGCCTATTTATACGCCGTTTGGCAGGGCATTGAATACGCCATTGTGTACGATGCCAACGGCGGCAGCGGGACAATGCCGGCAAGCTCTCATTTTTACGGCGAGGCCCGGGCGCTGCGGGCAGGTTCTTTTACACGCTATGGTTATGTTTTTGCAGGTTGGGCAAAAACACCATCTGGGGCGGTTGAATACGAAGACGGGGAAAGCGTTATCAACCTAACGGCCGAGGCCGGCGCTGTTATAAGGCTTTATGCTAAATGGGGGACCTATACATATACGGTAAGATACCATGCAAATAACGGCACCGGTCTTATGGCGGATTCGCAGTTTACAGGCGGCGTAGTACAAAATCTTAGGGCCAATACTTTTACACGTTCGGGCTATATCTTTGCAGGCTGGGCGCTGGGTACAGGCGGTCCTGTAGATTTTGCTGATGGGGTGGCTGTTATTGACCTGGCTGCCGAACAGGGAGCAAGGGTAACACTCTACGCCGTATGGAATGCCGGCCATGTGGTAATTTTCAACGCCGCCGGCGGCATACCTGCACCTGCCAGCCAGCTTGTTGACTACGGCGGCACCATCAGCAAGCCGGCAAACCCTGCCAGAACAGGCTATACATTCAGCGGCTGGCACAGGGACGCCGCCTGTACAATTGAATGGAATTTTTCCAGCGACATAGTTACGGATACCGTGATTCTTTATGCGAAATGGACCTACATTGAATACTATATTGTGTACGATGCCAACGGCGGCTCGGGAGAAATGGAAGATTCCATTTTTGATATTGATATACCGCAAGCCCTTAGTATGAATACTTTTACCCGTAATGGCTTTTTTTTCATAGGCTGGGCGGAAACAGCGAATGGAATTGTGAAATATAAAGATGGTGAAACTGTAAGCAATCTAAGCGCTATCCCCGGAGCAACAGTTACCCTATACGCAAGGTGGTCATTCATTGATGTAGCATGGATACCTGCCGGAAGTTTCTACATGGGCAGCCCTGCAAGTGAAAAAGGTACTTATGACAGGGAACGACCGCAGCAAACGGTTGCATTAAGTAGCGGCTTTTACATGGGCGTGTACCAGGTAACTCAGGAGCAGTGGACGGCTGTAATGACAGGTAATAACAATGGTATTAGCACAACCCCAAGTTATTTTCATGGGGGGAGCGGCAGAGAGCCGGCCTCTGGCGAAGCCCAGGTAAAGAGGCCTGTAGAATATGTAAGCTGGTATAATATTTTAGTGTTTTGCAACCGCTTGAGTGTAAGTGAAGGTCTTACCCCTGCTTACCGGATAGGTGGCAGCACCGATCCCGATGATTGGGGAGCTGTACCCACCTATGATGTAACATGGAATGAGGTAGAAATTGTCTCCGATTCTACCGGATACCGGCTTCCGACGGAGGCTCAGTGGGAATATGCCTGCCGTGCCGGTACTACAAGTGCTTTTAATGATGGAACAACCGATGACTGGGAAGATGAAACCGCCCTTGGTCTCATAGGCTGGTTTTATTTTAACAGTAATAGCAGGACGCATGAGGTTGGAAAGAAGGCTGAGAATGACGTGGGCTTATACGACATGCACGGGAATGTATTTGAATGGTGCTGGGACAGGTATGGGACATATCCAGGTACGCCGCAGACAGATCCTACAGGTGCGTCTTCGGGGTCTTACCGCATTATACGCGGCGGTAACTGGAATGGCAGTGCGCGGAGCGCTCGTTCCGCCTATCGGAGCAACTACAGTCCGAACTACCAGAACTACAACATTGGTTTCCGCCTTCTTCGCCCCTGAGTTCTGCGGAATCGAAGGGCAAGAAGCGTAGCGCCCGCCTGGCCATGGTGACAGACACTGTTTTTCCGTAGCGTTACGAATGAAACCGACGCTATATGTGGGGGTGGCTCGATCATCCGAGTTAATTCGCGTTAATTCGCGTTAATTCGCTGACTCTCGGGCACGCCAGGGAGGCGGCGGCGGTGGGAAGGGGAAAGGAATTATTAAAAAAGCTCTTGTCAAGCGTGTATTAATTCTCTTTCATTTTGAACAATGTTGTGCATTTCACCCTGCATATTTTTTACAAGGAGAGCAAGCGCGGCAAGGCGAACTTCCATAGACTCTTTTTTTGTTGCTTTGCGGTAATTACCCTGTGCTACAGCGGTAGACACCTCGTTTACGATCTTATCAACATCAATTTCATTGTAATTCATATCATATCCCTTCTAACAAAAAGTTATACTGCTTGGTTAATTTCATTGCATGAATAACTACAAGTCGCTCTTGTTCTTCATCTTCAATAGCAATGATTTCCAAGGCCCTGCCTAAATTATCAAATCCAACAAATAAACGTTTTATTGGCGGATAATTTAACATGATGTCATTATTGAAATGTGATAAACAGTAGCTGATATTTTCCTCAGTTATACCATGTTTATATGCACTGTCCAAAATGACAATATCCATGCTCTCTCCCTTTTATTATAATAATGCCAGTAGTAAAAAAAAGCAACCCAAAATTAGTTATTTAGCGCACGCAAGGGCGGGCACGCCAGGGTAACAGTCACCGAAAAATGCTGCTTGACAGAATAAACATCGGGAATAATATGCCGCACCGGACTATACGGGCAAAGCGCGTTGTATTTGTTTTCCTTGCTATCCGAGGAGCTGGAAGGATGACGTATCTTGCGGATAACGGGGAATTATCCTGCTCTTATCTTTTCCCTATTAAAACATAACCTCGTGGGCGACTATGGATCTTTCGTAGCCCTTTAACGCCTGTACTATTTTTTTTCTGAAAGTAAAGGGAACAGGGAGGGTGTTTTTAGCAGGAGCGGCTCTTTTTTTCCGGGCTGCCGTGTTTTCATAAGCTTCACGGGTAGAATCGCTTACAAGGATTCCGCCGGGCAGGGCATTGCTCTCCATGCGCTGGGCAAGGTTCACGGTTGATCCTATAACGGTGTATTCAATCCGGCTTTTGGTGCCAAGATCCCCCACTATGACCTCGCCTGTATTTATTCCCATGCGGACTTTAAGATCAATGCCGACAAGCGGCTTCCATTTTTCTCCCAGTGCCTTAATTTTTTCCTGCATAGCAATTGCGGCTTTGATTGCCTGCTCTGCGTGATTGTCCATTTCCAGGGGATCTCCGAAAAACGCCAGAATTCCGTCGCCCATAAATTTGTCTACGGTTGCGCCGTGGTCAAACAAAATATTGGCCATGGATTCAAGGTAATCGTTCAGAAAATCATGAACATCCATGGCTTCCCTGCCCGAACTCCATGATGTAAATCCCTTTATATCCGTAAAAAGTATGGTCAGCTCTTTGTGAACGGGAATAAGGCTGATTCTGTTGCCGGTAACGAGTCTTTGTGCTACAGGACGTGGCACATAACGCTCCATGGCGGTCTGCATGCGGCGCTGGCCGAGAAAACGGTTTATTAAACCCAGAAGCCAGGGTAATATAATTGCCGCGGCGCCAAGGGTATACCAGGGAATAAAGCGCATAATAAACCAGAGATACATTGTAATTCCTGTGAATGTAAGAAACAGAATTATTGAACCAATGTTAAAAACCGAATCTTTTTTGAACATTCCCAGGAAAATAAATAAAAAAGCAATAAGAACAATGCAAATAAAACGGTATAGGCGTGAGTTTTCCCTGAAAAAAGTGTTTTCGCCCATTGATGCATCGAGAATGGAACTGATTACCCATGTATGCAGTCCCGAGAGGGGATATACCTCTTCGCAGGGAACCGGCCCTATGTCTTTCTTTATAAAAGTTGTGTCTGCTACAAAGCAAAGGCTTCCCAAAATATCACTGCGGATATCGTTCAGTTCTTCCTCGTTATGCCGGGCATCGGCCAGCGCATCAAACGAATAACGGTGGGTAGTATCAGTCCATTTGCCCCTGAATGGAACCACCACAACACCCGATGAATCAATGGGAATGGAAATAAACTCATCCGGCTCCAGGGGAATGAGTACTTCTTTTCCGTAATGAATTTCAATATCGTTTCCGTCTACGCCTAATTCCAGTAATGCCGCAGCCAGGGAAATTGCCGGAATAAACCCGTCTTCCCAGGCGTAAAACAGCGGCATTCTTCGATAGATGCCATCATGATCCGGCTCGACCCCTATGTGAGCAAGTTGGGTAGAACGCTCACTCAATTTATTAAACGGCATGATAAAGGTTCCGGCACGCGGAATGTTCCCGGCTCCAAATTCCTTCGGCCTCCACAGGTGCCTCCTGAGTAAATGCGTTTCTTCTGCGTCAAGCTCACGGTAAGATGAATTTTCCCGGCCCTCCGGGACAGGAACAACCGCAATGGCTACAGGCCCCATACCGGCTGCGGCATCCAGCAGAACAGCATCCTTTTCCCGTTCCCCATGGTAGATAAAGTCCAAAGCAGTAACACTGACTCCTGAATGCTGCAAAACAAAAAAAAGATCCCCAAAGGCGCTGCGATCATCAATACGACTTCCCAGAATCATCTCGGATCTGTCATTCAAGTCAACCGGAATTATCTGGGGATTAAGAGCCTGGGGTTTATAACTTATTTTGACGTTTAATAAAAAGTCGTAAATAGCGGTATCGAAATATGAAAAAAAGCCTGTAAACCAAAAAGTCAGAATAAAGACGGAAGTAATACCGAGACAATAGAGAGAAGAAAGCAGTTTTTTAATGTTCAAGGCTGATTGTTTTGACATACGTTCCCAGTCCGGAAAATTCCACGCCTTCGCCATCTTCCGGAGAACCCCGTGCAACGCCTCCCATCAATACAGGCTTTTCCGGAGCTTCTCTGTACCTTGATGCATTGCTCCTTACACGGAAAACTTCGTTCATTAGGGCCCTTCTCCGCGAAGCAGAAGAATTATTGTTAAATGCCGAAATCCTTTGGGTAAGGTTTCTTTGCTCGGTCTGGCTTACTATAATGAACAGGGATTCTGTTCCCTGCGGATCTATCAATTCCAGCGACGGGGAGTGCCAGGCTGCTCCGTTTATCAGGTTGCCGTAGAAAATTACTCCTACATCGTTTCCTCTTGAACTTTGGTAGATAACATACACAAAACATTCAGCGCCGGGATTTATGATAAGACGGTACTGTTCTCCTGTCCGGCACTGCACAGGAGCGGAAAAAGAAACAAGCTCGCCGGTTTTCACATTTTGCAAACCAAGGCTCCAGTTTAAGGTTCTGTTCTGTTGGGCAAAGACAGAAACCGCGCATAAGGCAATAAAAAAACTGCAGAAAAATTTTATCTTCAACATATAACACGGCTCCCTTTAGAGCAATTCTACACCCTATACATTTCCTTAACAAGATGAGTTTTGCATTCTTGCAGTCCTAAATCGTTATCTTTCGGTTGCGGGCGCTTACTTCCCAATATCCTGCCTGCTTTCCGTTTTTTACCGTTATAACACCGGGATATAGAGCCGAGGTGGGGCACACATGGAAGGGAAGTACATACACGATTTTTCCGATTGGAGGCAGTTCGGCGCCTTCATGTTTCCAGACCCAGTGTTCTTCGCTCTGCAAAACAGGCTTTGCATCGGGTAATTCGGCGATTACTCCCCGCTCGACCGGATCTGTGGCGATGGCCTTGCTGCCTGTATCAATTGTAAAAAGTTTTTCTCCCGGGTGGCTGATAACACGGCTAAGTATTGCAGCCCCGGGAATAAAGGCAAGGTCTGAAAACTTTGAACTGTACCCGTAGTCCTGGACAAAAAACGTTCCCGGCGAAAGAAAAACACCGGCTGTTTCCCTGTGGCATGCAAAGGTCGGCGTTCCGCCCATCACAAGGACGGGGATTTCATGCCCCAGTTCTTCCAGTGATTTTTTGATTTCCCATATTTTTTCTGTGCCCGAGGAAACGGCGTTGCGGCGCTCGCCCAAATCTTTTATTCCAATGTGTCCGTCGTAACAGTGAAAACCTTTTATGCTTAGGCCGTCGATCCTGATCGCCTGAAGATAGAATTCCTTGAGCCTGTCCGAAGCAACCCCGGTTCTGTTCATGCCGACATTAACATCGATTAGAGCATCAACCGGCTGCTGTCCCGACGACAGTACAGCCTTTCCCAATAATTCCAGTTGTCCGATATTGTCGCCCATGGCCCAGAAGCAGGTGTCTTTGTATTTTTCACGAAGTTTAACAAAGCGCCCGATGGCAGGCCCCACCAGCGGATAAGCCACCAGTGCATCTGTGCCTCCTCCCGCCATTGCGCACATTTCCGCTTCGGCGATAGTAGCGCATTTGAATCGTTTAATGCCCCGCTCAATCTGCATCTTTAGAAGGGCGGACATTTTGTGGGTTTTAATGTGCGGCCAAAGCCTTTTTACATCGCCCGCAAGATCGATTGCCTTGCTGATGTTTTCTTCGATAATATCCTGATAATAAATCAATGAAGGTGAATCAACCTCTTCTTCTCCGGCAAAATGATAGTTCATGTTCATATTAATCAATATAACACAGGGGTTTCCGGATGTGAAGTTGAGGGCGGTATGTTATAATATTAACAATGAGGATAAATATGCACAGGAAAATTACATTTGTTTTATTTATTTTTCTATCGGCTGTAATCTTTGCTCAACAAAACCCGGCGTTTTTAATTTTCGGAATTATCCCCAGTGCAGGCGACGAAAGGCCTTACCAAATACAGGTTGGAGCTTTTAGGGTTCAGCAAAATGCCGAGAGGGCTTTTCAAAGGCTCGCCGGAGCTTCCCTGAATCCGGTTTACGAAGAATTTATGGGTTTTACCAGAGTTTTAGTCCGGGGCATCAGCGCAGCCCATGTTCCTTCCTACATGGAAAGAATAAAAAGCATTGGTTTTTCCGAGGCTCTCATCAGAGTTGATACTGTTACCACACCTGCTGCTGCAGTACCGTCTGCAGTTATAGTACCGGAAATTCTGCCTGTCAGCACCGCTGCGCTGCCCTCCGGAAATTTAACGGAGATAGCGCATAGGTCGGTAAAAATAGGCGGGCAGAATAGTCTGGCAGATTTAGCCCATGGCCGGAATGTCCTGTATTGGAGAAGCAGTTCTCCCCACATGCTTAGTGTAGATGATTATGGCAGAATTACCGGACTTATGCTGGGCAATGCATTTGTTCAGATTAACGAATATGAATATATCTCTGTCGCAGTTGTGCCGGCAGAAGATTTTTTTGTTGTTCCGGCTTCAATGTACGCCATGTTACCCCCCGAAAGCAGATCAGTCACTTCAACCGCTAACTTAAGCGAGTACAGAACAGAGCCGACTTTCCGTCTGGCTTACAGGTGGAGTAACAGGGGTGAAAACAGGGGAGCCAGCGGGTCAAACGGAGGAATAGATATACTTGGCAGAGGAACAAACTATGAATGGCTTTGGACCACTTATTACCAGGGCGGTTGGTTTTATGATCTAAACGGAGTAAAACGGGAAATGGTAAATGGTTATCAAAGGGGTGCCAACGGTGTTGATCTTAGGGTTAGTCCTGAATTTGTTTATGACAAAGGTGTTCCTTATTTGCAGTTGAGGCATATTTTAACAAATACAGGTAATTTTCCTGTTACCGGCCAAAGATTTGGGGCATCCGCTGATGTTATGATTCATAACAATGATTATGCATCTCTTCTTTTAACACCCTATGGCGCATATATGGCGGATTCCTCCGGTGATCCTTCTCTTGAATTAATGTTTATCTGTTTATCCGGGGAAGGAATAACACCGGTTGATACACTGTGGCTGGGAACATACATGAGTGGAAACCATTTGAATTATATCTATGCTGATCACCGCATTAATGTTTACAGCCAGGACAGCGCCATTGGTTTTTCATACCAGAATATTGATCTAGCCCCCGGGGAGGTAAAAGAATTCATAGTCCGCTTTACCCTCGCAAGGAGCAATGAGTAGAGGTTGCGAAGCCTGCCCTTAAATTTTCCAGTTCACGCCCAATACGCTCATGAAAGATCGATGCAGGCAGCTTCCTCAAATAATCATTTCCTTGAATTAATGTTTATCTGTTCACCGGATGATGTTCTTGCAAAAACCCCATATGGATATATACTTTTAAAGTGAGGTAAAAACATGGACAATGATTTGGAAGTAAAAAAAGAGGTCGGCCCGGAATCGGTTAAAATCACCATTGCAGGCCGCATCTATTCAAGCAATGCAGATTTACTTGAAATGCATTTAGGAAAAACCCTGGGAGAAAAGCAATTTAACATAGTCCTGAACATGAGCCAGGTAGAATATATTAGTTCTATCGGGATAAGGGTAATCCTTAAAACATTTTTGGATGCCAGGAAGGCAGGCGGGAAGCTGGAAATAGAGATGCCCTCGGCGGAGGTAAGAAAGGTATTAAAAATTGCCGCCCTGGATCAAATGCTGATACAGCCGACAGCTCAGGGAAACACTTAAGCATTGAAACCTGTCTACACAATAAGAGCAAAAATACTTACAATTACGCTAATTTTTTGGGCGTTTATGGGTTTTTTGTTTCTTTTCTATTCATTTGTAACAACCATGAATTACAAACGGCTCCGTCTTGAGGGTATAGAGAAAACCGTAGATATTGAAACAGAAAAAGTTAACAGAATTATTGCGGCAATTGAACGTGATGCCTTATCGTTGGCCCGGGACGGTTTACTGTTCCATAAATTTCAGTCCAGAGAAATAATTGAAACATCGGCGTTGGAATACCTTAACAGCTTTCCTACTGTTATGGGCGGAGGTATTTGGTTCGAGCCCCACGCCTACAATAATGAAACTCTTCGCACCGGCGTCTACGCATTCTATGACAAGGAAAGTGGCGAGGTGCGCCTGGACGAATTTGAAATGGATGAATACGACTACCACAGCGAAGCCTGGTACCGCGAGATAGTAGACTCCATACAAGAGCCGTACCAGGTTGTGTGGACAAAGCCGTATTTAGACGACACTTCGTTTGTTATGGTGACAACCGCCGGTGCGGGTGTCTTTGACGACAAAGGCCGCTTAATCGCGGTCTCCAACATAGACTGGGAATTAGACCAGATGGTTGGTGAATTACTGGCAATAAAGCCTACTGAAAACAGCATTGTTTTACTGTGCGCGCCGGAGCACAGCCTTATTATTTCCAGCACTTACTCCGAAGCGGAAAGGTTAGCGTCTCTCGATGACATACACTGGGATATACATGCCGGCTCTTTTACCCTCGACGGTACTTACTATCTGACATTCAGCCGCGATTTGGATAATGGATGGCTTCTGTCTGTGCCAATTCCGGAAAAAGAGATCTTTGCCGATATGGAAAGGCAAAACAACCGCTTTTCCCTGATGATAATTTTTTCGGCTTTTTTAATGCTGTGTATTACTTATATAGTTATTTCCAAGCTCGTCAATAATCCCATTAAACAGCTCACGTCTGATATTGCCCAGCTTGCCCTGGGAAATCTTGACATGAACATTAATATAACTTCAAAAGATGAATTGGGCCTATTGGGACAGACCTTTAACAAGATGAAAACCGATTTAAAAAACTCAATAGAAGCGTTTGCAAAGGAACATACGGAAAAAGAAAGGTTAAGTACGGAGCTCAACATAGCTTCGGATATTCAAGCCAAAATTCTCCCGCATGTTTTTCCGCCTTTCCCGGAAAGAAAAGAGTTTAATATTTACGCCTTAATGCTTCCGGCAGAAGAGGTAGGAGGGGATTTTTACGATTTCTTTTTAATTGATAGTAATACTTTAGCTGTAATAATTGCGGATGTATCGGGTAAAGGCGTTCCCTCAGCTTTATTAATGGCCATTACAAAAACCCTGGTTAAAAACTATGCTTCTGCCGGACACAGCCCTGAAGAAGTTTTTTATGCAGTTAATAACACACTTTGCGAAAATAACGATTCTGCAATGTTTGTTTCGGCATTTATGGGTTACTTTAACATAACAAGCGGAAGATTTGTTCATATTAATGCCGGACACAATCCTCCGCTTATAAAAAAAAGTGATGGCAGTTTTAAGTTTATTGAAACAAAGCCCGGTTTTGTTTTGGGAGTTATGGAAAACACCAATTACCTGGAAGAAGAAATCTTGCTAGATTGCGGTGATACACTTTATTTGTATACCGACGGCGTAACCGAAGCCATGAACGCCGGGAGGGAATTATTTTCCGAGGAACGTCTGGTGGAAGTATTAAATAGAAACATCAATTGTACACCACAAGAGCTATTGTCCGCCGTGAAGCGGGAAATTAACGGCTTTACAGACAAGGCTGAGCAGACAGATGACATTACAATGCTTGCATTAAAGGTTGAACAGGATACAGGGAGAAACAAAAAACATCCCGAAAAAGAGTTGGTGGTTGAAGCAAAAATGGAAAACATTGATGAAGTAATTAATTTTATCAGCGCCTGTCTTACCGGCGTCAATTGCCTGCCTGAACAACTGAACCAGATAATTCTTGCCGCTGAGGAAATATTTTCGAATATTGCAAAATACGCCTACGAGCCGTCTGACCACTTATCAAGCGCTCAGACAACAATTGGGATCAGTATTAGCGAAGAAATACAGCTTAAGTTTGAAGACACAGGAAAGCCTTTTAACCCGGTTGAACAGGATGTCCCGAATTTAGATGAGCCCCTGGAGGACCGTAAAATCGGCGGCTTGGGAATTTATTTTGTCAAAAAATTCATGGATAAAGTTAAATATACCCGCACCGGTAATAAGAACATTCTTGTGATGTCAAAAAAGATTATAACGGAAGCACAGGAATTGGGGCAGCTGGAAGAGGTTCTTTGAACTCCTGGCCTCTAGTGTCACTCGGGGGGATTAGCTGATTGAAAAAATGGCTATATTGGTATAGTATTTTGTAAGAGGTAAACCTATGGCACAAGCAGAACATAGACACATGACCATTGAAGAAAAACTGGAAGTATCCAACAGGTCCATAGCAATGAAGAAAGCCGGAGATAGAGAAGGAGCTACCCGTCTTTTAAGGACAGCTCCCATGCCTGCATATCTGGCCAAGTTTATGAAAGAGAAAATGGGTGCTGATTTTCTTATAAACGGGGGCTGGAATTTAGTGGAAGCAGAGGCTGAATTTGGACAAGACTGGCTCAGTAACTAGAATAGCTGATGCAGTTATAAACATTGACTTTGGCCGCAAGGGTTTTGCTATCAGAGGAAAAGCAGAAGAAGGACGTATTTCATTTGAAGATGGTATAGCCGAAGCCCAGTCCGTTTTCAGGGAAGCCCAGATTTCGGCAGACCCTCATCTTCTCGTTCTTGTAGAATTGACCTTCATCTTTCAAGAGCTCCAACTTTGCCCAGAATCCGATAAAGAGGCTTTTGGTAGTCTTACTCAGGCAAAACAAGATTTTGATGATGCATTCCTTGCCCTTGAGGTTGTAGAGAACAGTACTCTTTACAAGGAGGCTGACAAGCTCTTTCCACACCGTAACCAATTCAGGATAAAAGGTTTCCCAAAAGATGCTTTTCATATTGCCTGCGGATCACACAAGACAAGGCTTCAAAACATACTGCGCTCTCCTGTAGACCCTATAGAAAAATCCCTGCTCAAACAAAGGATTGCTAATCTGGTAACAGCTCAGAGTGGGTATATTGAGAAGCAGGCAAAGGTAGTGTAAAAACCATAGAAAACCAGATTATGGAATTGATGGCTGGAAACCCAAGTATAACGATCCAGCAGATTGCCGATGCCTTAAAAACCACTACACGCCGGATAAATTATTACATCAAAGTACTAAAAGAAACTGGCATTATCGAGCGTGTTGGGGCAGATAAAAATGGGTATTGGGTGGTAAAAGGACCTAGAGTCTGAATGATATGCAGTTTGGTCAGAAAAATTATTGCTCTGAATTCATCAGCATCGCTTCCTGCTCTAGCCGAACGCCATCTTTCAGCATGAACTTTATGCATGATTGGCAATCCTGTAATTCTGAGACATCCAGCAATGAAGTCAACCGCTTTCTGTAAGATTCTGAAAACTGAATTGCGTACTTTGTGTACTGTTTTATATCTTCTATACCCATTTTCCATGCCTGTACTTCCTGCATAATTTCCCGCCGTAATCGAGCGAGCATACTGAATCCGCCATAATCTATATCACCCCAATGGTAAAACATACAGCTTTCCGGCATGGCTGAAACGAGAGCTTTAAGAAAGACCCCTTTGGCAGGACTGAACTGCCCCCCGTGAAATAAGACTAATTCATCTTTTGATTGAAACTTGCGAATATATTCGACATAGTTCGCCCGGTTTTCGATAGATAAAATTCGACGAATATCAGCCCCAAGCTTAATATGCCCCTCTTTTACATCATCAATAGTCAAGGTACTGCCAAAAGGAAGAGGCATGAAATCAACAAGACCCTTGGGCAGCATGATGGAAAGAGCGCCTGAGAATTCAAATTGTTCCGGGTATCGTACAATTCCCACATATCGCAGCGCATCATCATCAGTACATTCATCCTGAATCAGGTATTTTTTAAGAATTCGTATAAGGCGCGGTTTTACCGTGTGCTCAAATCGTTTGGAGTCTCCAAAGCATTGAATCGAGAAAATTCGCTCAAGTATTTCCATTTCTGTTCTTTTTGATAGCTCGGAAACAGCTTTTAGTAAATCATTGCGATCTGATTTGCCTTCAGGTAAATTGTTCCCTATGGTGCGTTTCCTTGAAATCACCACATACGTTTCTTCCAGCCAATGGCGCACCCATTCTTCTTTTGATCGATCTAGAAGTACCCTCAACTGTGAAAGAACCTCGTTAACAGCGTCGCCCTTCGGCCTTCTGCCAAGATATGCGTATATTTGCCCTATACTATCGTAATTGAGCCATAACCTGGAAAGGATATGGTTTTTCTCTCCCCGCATCCATTCGAATTCGATGAATTTTTTATCAGCCAAATCCATTACGGCTTGATTGATATCATTTCTGATGGCTGGAACCTCAATGTTATAGACATTAAAATCCGATTTACCATTATCATACAATCTCATTAGCCGGCGCTTGTTTGGTTTTTCATTTCGGATATATGCAGGACTATCTTCATACCAATCGACCAGAATGGACAGTATCCGGCTGCGATAATTACCGCTCATTCACAAATTTCTCCAATTCCCTTGGATCAAAAGGCTCAACATATATGTTTCTGCCCTCCCGGTAAACGCATAGGTTCCTGTCTGCCAATGTTGCGATGTCGGGAACCTTATCGGGAGGGGCAGCCAGTATAGCCTGAAAATCAAATTTCCGTAACAGTTCAATACTCTGTATAATACGCTCGCCATCCATTTTGGAAAAAGCTTCATCAAATAAAATAATCCGTGCAGTGTTTGAATTCTTTTCATGACCTACACGGTACATCTGTACAAAAGATGCCAGTACGGCGATATAGAAAGGCGTTTGTGTTTCACCCCCTGACTTCTTGCCAATAGTTTTTGAAAGCCGCTCAACTTCGCCGCTTGGTTTAATGACTTCCAAATCGAAATCCAGATATGTTTTGTAATCGGTAAAAACTTGAACGCGTTTTTCATAATCTTCGTACCCTGATGTATTTTTTGCGCTACTGTCATTGGTTATGAGCGAAAACAATTCTGCTATTTCTTCCTTATACTTGGAATTAAATAATTCCGAGCCCAGATTGTACCCGTCTCTTAACAACATTTCATCGGCGATCATTTCGTAGTAACGTTTATAGTCAGGTTTAGCTATTATACGGAAGCGGTATGAGTCTTCACCAAAATTTGCGCCCCTGATTGCTGTATTTAACTCGTTAATTTGCCGCTGCGCATTGAAGATATTACTCTGCAATCTGCTTAAAAAATCTTCCTGGAACTGCTGGAACGCTTTTTTACGCGTATCCTCTATTCTTGCTTCGTATTCAGGCAATTTAATTTCAGAAAAATCTTTCCATAATTGACAGTAATTTTCATTGTCGGCAGCGTTGATATCATAACCCATTTTGTAGACTTCATTATATTTACGCCGATAATTACGGGTTTCATCCCAGGCATTGGTTTTTAAGTTCTGCGTACGGCTCTGTTCTCTCGGAAAAGCATTCTTTATATCTTCTGCTTTTCCTCTTGAGGAAAGCTCACGGTTATATCTTGGTTCGCCTGTAACAGTTTTCCAGTCGTTTCCATAATCGGCTTCAAGTTTATCACGACACAAATTTGCTTCCACTTCAAGTTTCGGTAAAGTTTCGTCATTACAAACACGCAGCCTTTCGTTACTTATGACTTTATCATCTCCTAGTTTACGTATTCTAGATCCTATGCCATCAATGTCACTCTCACGTTCCTTTAATCTATTTTGAAGTATTTCTATCTCACTCCTGTCAATAGACTCTATATCAGCTTTTAATCTTTCAATTATTTTTTCTAATGCAGGCAGATCAAGATAATCGTTTTTGGCGCTAATTATTCGTTCTATATCGTTTGGGCTCAAACGGGAGAATTGCTCTGTCTTTTGCAAAACGCTGAGTAAAGCCGCATATACCAAAAACTCCAGCGACAGTTTTTTTAGCTCTGCATTAACTGCCTCAAGACGTAGCCTGGCGCCGCCCTTCCCTATGGCCGGGTTTCTCCACAGTTCAGGGTTAATTGTAAATATTGCAAAGTTTTCATATAATACCCCATCATCGGTGACCGATGCTTTATACCGTCTCAATTCGCTTACAGAATCGCATTTTTGTATGCTTCCCAATGTGTAATCAAAAAATTGCCGTATCATATGATTCTCTGTATTAATTTCTTCGGCTAAGCTTCCCTGGCCTCTGACATGTTCGGAAAGCGCAAGCTTTTCGGTATCTACAAGACCAGCAGCATATACAGTTTTTTGACCCTTGATTGATTCGTACACCTGAAAAGCCGTATTAAAATGTTCCGGCTTAACTGCAATATGGAATTTTTGTGAACTTAAATACCCTTCTATCACATTTCTCCATCTTTCGCCTAACACCTCAGCTTCTTCGGCAATGAGCGGCGCTTTTGCTTCCTGGCCAAAACGCACACGCAAGCGGCTTTCTATTGCCTCTTTCAGTTCAACAGCATCTTTTGGAAATTGGTATATACCCTTTTCAAGGTATTCTTTTTCTCTTTTTAACAGTACTTGTTTTTGAGTGCATTGACTCTGCGCTTCACTTAAGCGCTCATAAAGGCTTTTATTAAGATCACGATAATTATCAGCTTCGGCGGAAATGATGTTAACCTGATCAATAATCGGCCTGGTCTTTTCTTCAGTGTAAGAATCCAGCAGAAATTCAACGTCTTTGCCCAGTTTTTCCCCTGCCGACAAAATATCTTCGATCCGGCTGTTCAGCGCAGGTTCTATAACACTTAGGTCTAATCCCGCGGTTTTAATTCTAACAGCAGAAATAAAAGATACCCATGACTTGATTGTTTTATCAAGTAAAGCTTTGGACCATTCGTACTCATCTTTTAATTCCTTTATGCGATCCAGTTTTTCTTCTATTTGTTTTTGCAATTCTTCAAGCCGGCGGGCATTTTCACTTGAGTCAAGCTGCAATTTTAAGTTGTCGCGCTCAACCTGAAGCTGTTTCTGTTCGTCTTCGGCTTTTGCAAGCGCTTCATCCAAAACAGCAATTTCATTTTTATGTTGCTCAGCCTTTGACTTCGTCTTTATAATCTCATTTTCCTTAATTTCCAATGACGATCTATCAATCAGGTAGTTATATAGTTTTTCGCTCTCTTTATGCTTTAAAAATTCATCATGGGAATTATTTATTTTTAAAAGCAGGTCAATCCGCTCCAATAGAACAGATGCCTCCTTTTTTAATGTATCATAACTTCGTATATTCTCCTGCATGTCAGTGATATCTACCTTTTGCTCCTCGCTGCATACAAATTCGGTGATAAATTTCTGGATATTGATATCTTCAAGTTTTAGTGAGGCAGCTTTCCGAAGAAGCTCAGAAAAACGTTTTGGCTGGAGACCTCCAAGTTTTCCGCATAAATTCTCCCTGAAATCCCTGTTTACATTGGTTGTATAGCTATGTCCTGCCGTATAGTTTGATCTGATAAAAACCCTTAAATCCTCTATACTTAGAGGAACATTTTGCTTCATAAAACCATTTTCCGGTATAGTGTCATCATATAGAAAAAATAGTCTTGGGCAGTCGTTTTCTCCGAATGTATCAAAACAGCAGCCGCATGTAAAATAGCTGGTTTTTACTTCATCATAAAATTCAAGCGCAATATAGCTGGTAAATCGTCCGGTTCTGAGATAACGAAAACCAGATTCTTCATCATCGCCAAGTTCGCCTTGTAAATAGCTTGTCAGTGTTCTGGTTCCTTTTCCGCTTGCAGCCTTGTTGAAAAATGTGCCGCTTGTGTCACCCAACAATACCAATTGCATTGCGTCAAGAATGGTCGATTTGCCGGAGGAATTTTTTCCTGTCAGGAAATTAATGTTACCAAATTCAATAACCTTGTAAGAAAAGTAATGCCAATGGATAAGAAGCATACGCTTCAATTTTTTCATTGTGCATCCTCCTGTATTATTTCTTCTTCTCCAATATCAGGATTCTGTTCGAAGTCCCGTGATATCTCTTCCAGCTTACTCATCATATCATTGATTCCCTGATTGGAAATGATTGCCAGGATGGAGGGAAGTATTATAATTTGGTTGCCGTCAGGTTCCCATGCAGTCGCTTCCATTTTTTCAATTATATTAAAATGAGCAAGGGCACGCTGGGCCTCAAGGCGCTCCTTTTGTGTTGTTCTTCTGTCTTTTTGTTTTGACTTAACGCCTTTAGTGAATGGCTTTTCTTCCTTCACCCTTAATAACCCTAATGCCATCATTTTTTCAATAACCTCACTAGTACTGGTAATTACCGTATGAAAACTACTGGCATCTTCTCTTTTTTCTTCGTAAATCAAACGGCATGTATACAGAAAAAGCGTTGTGAATTGTTCCAGGCGATAACGATTGTGGTCAAATATATTGGTCAAAGACATAAACCCATAGTTATCATCCTTGTTCAACCGCCATCCCGTTATTTCAAAATAAGCATTCAAGAGACCGTAAAAACGTGTCGCAATCTGATAGTCCTTGTTGGGAAGGGTCATTTGTTCCGTTGGTACGTATTTATATCGGGTCAGGTATGTATGAGAAAGTAAATAATTCGCAATTCTGCGGAACTCATCTTTTTCGCCGCTGGTTAAGTTTTCATAATCTTGGTTCCACATTTCATTTCCTTCTTCCTTTTCTGGAAAAATTAAGTTCAGGAATTTTATATCCGTTTGTTTCCCGCCTGCCTGTTCCAAACTGTACTTTGAAAATGGAATTTCGTTCGCCTGCACGGATAGTAGCCAAAAGAATCTTTATGAATTCATTGTCGTTATCAATTTCAATTTCATCTGTTGTAATAATATCCCTCTCCCCAAACAATTTATCCATAAACTCCATTATCTTAACCATCGAATACTCATTATTCAGGAACCCTAATTTTTCCGCATCTGCTTGAGGCAATCCTGTATCTGCTGCCGTAGCCAATGGCTCGACCGGCAGCCTAAGGCGTTTGGCATTTCTGTGCCAAAGGGAATGGCCGTCAAAAAATTCCTGACGGTTGACAGAAACACCCTTTTCCATCAGACCTAGAATTTTTTCTTCTCTGGCGCCGGAAGATCCAGCATAAGTTTTCAATATTAGCGCTAATTTGCCGCCGATAGTCTGATCTGCTGCCAAGTGATATCGAATTGTATCTATTGAACGTTTGGTATAGGTACTGTGTTTTTTATCAATCTCGCTGATGATTTCGCCAATAGATTGATAGACATCAATTATATAGTTAATGGCATTAATTATTTCACGACCGGCCTCGTCTTCACTTTGATATTTACGAATCGCCATGGCGCGTTTCCTCATTCCATCCAGGATCTCATAATTGCCCAATGTTTCCGATAAAATTTCCATTATCGGGGTTCTATACCGGTGAACAGAATCCATGGTTTTTATTGGATGATAAATCTGATCCGTCAATGCTTTGTACTCGTCAAAATGATCGCGTAAAAGCAGGTTAACATCATCCAATCCCTGTATTTTTCTTAGGTAATTGCGTATTCCGTGGTATAAAGTCCTGAGTTCATAGGTGAGTTTTTCCGTATTTGATCTGGCATTAAGTATGGCTTCATACATTTGATTTTGCTGATTGTGATAGGCTTCTTTCAAGCTTGAGTAAGTAGAAAAAACAAGAGAATTGTATTCACGAAGCTGGGCATCACCCAAATCATGAAGAAGCTTCATTACTTGAATAGCATAGTCCCTCGGTGTAATTACCTCCGTAAAAGAACCATCCATTGTCTCGCGGTCTACCCAGCCGGTAATTACAAAGCGATTCAAAACCAGGCGCGCCTTTATGCTCAATGTTGGGCTGCCTTCAATTTCCTCGTCATCTTCTTCCAGTTCATAAGTACGGGTATCGAGGAGCCCTATAAGTTCTGCAATAAAATCACTGGTTTCAATGTTCAGCTCATATTGAAACGATCTATGCAGCAACATCAGGGCATCTACATACAACTCTTTGTTTTTTGAAGACAGGATTGAGAAGAAATTTTCCGGAATCCTTTCAAATAAATTCATTATAGTGCCGTTTTTTCAGTATACCATTGTTTTCTAGGTTGTATATTCAATTAAAATGTGGATTCGTGATTTGTCTACTTAATGGGCAAGCCAAGCTAAAACGCATAGCGTTTTAGCAATGGAGCTAAGGGGAATTGCCTTTCAAGCCTCGACATCAAGAGGGGAACCTTCGCCCTATGGGCTCGGTTGAGGTTCCTGTCTCGGCTTTACAGGCCGTCTTTTTTGCTAAACGCGCGTCCATGCGCGTTTGCCTTCCAAAGCCTTTCGGCTTTTCCAGGCCGCAAAAAAGTTTCAATTCCCCTTAGCTCCTGAGGCATTAAATAATAATTTGCGCCTGCTGCTCAGGCTTCGTATACTTCGTATACGTGCCTGAGCGCATATACTCGCATACAGTGGAAATAACTGAGGCTACGACGTTCAGATTTTTTGATCCACGCCCTTACGGGCGCGATTATTTGTCGTGGAGCTAAGGGGAATTGCCTTCCAGCCCTCAGCTTCCATGCTTCGGGCTTACAGGCCGTCTTTTTTGCTAAACGCGCGTCCATGCGCGTTTGCCTTCCAAAGCCTTTCGGCTTTTCCAGGCCGCAAAAAAGTTTCAATTCCCCTTAGCCAAAAAAAATGGAGTTTTGCGCGAAGCAAAACTCCTAAGCTAAAACGCATAGCGTTTTAGCACTGGAGCTAAGGGGAATTGAACCCCTGACCTCTTGAATGCCATTCAAGCGCTCTAGCCAACTGAGCTACAGCCCCGGATTTTTGTTACTTTAGTGTATAAATTTGATTAAGTTGTGTCAACGCAGCATCGCGCTTGGCTCTGTAAGGTATGGATTATAAGTCCGTCTGAACCATCTAAAGCTGGTCAGCCGGACTGTCGAGAACAAGCGCTCTAGCCAACTGAGCTACAGCCCCGCAAGTGGTTTTACTGTAATAAATAGACAAATTTGTGTCAAGCTCATTACAATATTCCCATGATTGTCAGTGTTTCCAGGCGCTGTGACATTCCCCGCCTAAACTTCAAGTGGTTCATGGAAAGGCTGGATGCAGGGTTTGTTGATGCAGTAAACCCTTTTAACGCCAACCAGATAAGACGTGTCCCTTTGGTTCCGGCGGGAACTGAGCAACCGGATGGTGTCGAGGCCTTTGTTTTCTGGACAAGGAATCCCAGGCATATTCTTGCCAATGCTGAAGAACTGGAAAAACGGGGTTTCAATTTTTATGTGATGGTAACAGTAACCGGTTATCCTTTGGAACTGGAGCCAAGTATGGCAAAACCACATAAAGTCATTGCAAGCATGAAGAATTTGGCATCGAAAATCGGTTCCGACCGTGTTATATGGAGATATGACCCTATTTTTATCAGCAGTATCACAAATGAGGAATTCCATCGTAAAAATTTTGGTGAACTGGCGCAGGAGCTTTCCGGTTCTGTCCGGCGGGTAATAGTCAGCCTGTACAATGAATACCGGGGATCAAAGCAGCGGATTGAAGGGCTGGAAAGGGCGGGCGTTTTGCAGATGGGGCAGCATGACGCCGCCGGCCTTGGCGATCTGCTTTCAGATCTGGCGGAAAGCGCCCGCGCCGCCAATATGGAAATTCAAAGCTGCGCCGAGGAGAAATCGTTCGAGCCATACGGCATCAGGAGCGGGGCGTGCATTGACGCTGAATTAATCAACAGGCTGTGGGGTTTGGACGTTAAAGGCAAAGACAAAAACCAGCGGCCAAATTGCCTGTGCTGTCAGAGCGTTGATATTGGCAGTTACAAAATGTGTAATTCCGGCTGTGTGTATTGCTATGCCTGGTAGTCATACAAACCCCGCGCCAGGGAGATCACGGCGCAGCAAACATCCGCTTACCGTTGCTTCCTTCCGGACCTGGCGGGGTTAGGCGGCGCATACTCGCATGGTTCCTGACGCGGGGCATGTTCATGTTATTATGCTGTGTTGTAAATAGTCAACCTAAAAGGCCATTGTTCTACATTCCCTGTGCATGTATACTGATAAAAGGAGGTAATATGGTCGAATCAGATACATTAACTTGCCTCCGAAACTCCGGTTTTTCAGCCTATCTCTGCGGTTTCAGCGCCATCGATTCCCTGCTGGGTAGAGAAACCGGATCCAACGTTCACATTCTTACCAATGCTGATACAGCCGATTTGGCCCGGCTGTTTGATACCCTCCGTTTCCCGGGTATCGATCTCGCCGATGCCGCCCTGGACAGCGAAAAATGCACTTGGTGTTTCCATTGCACCGATTCGGAAAAAACAGCCGGTCAAAGCGAACAGGGAACTCCCTTTCCCGCTGAAAGCCGCAGTCCATCTTTCAGTCTGTTGGAGTTTTATCAGGATTGTTTAACCCGCACTTTTTTTGATCCGCGCGGAATATATCCGCTGCTTTCAGAATTCAGGAAGGGTAACAACAGGGAATCGGCAGGAGCCACTGAAGTTTTATCCGGATGCCTCAATCCCGGCGTTGAGCGTAACCGCGCTGTAATGGATGCAGCGCTAATTTTGGCGAGATACTTTCCGCTTGACAGGGAAACAGAGCGGAGAATTATGCAGATAACGGGACTGTTCGGCAATCTGCGTGAGGGCCGCTCACCCGGAATTGAAGAGCAGCGGCTTCTTCTGACGGGATTGTTGACGTCTCACAACCCATGTCTGGGTTTTGAATTATTAAAAAGCTGCGGCTTTATCGGAAAATTTTGGCCGGAGCTGGCAGTTTTAGACGATGTGGATCATTCAAAAGAATTTCACCCGGAGGGGAATGTCTGGAACCACACCATGGAAACTTTCCGGTACAGGAAAGCCGGCTTCCGCAGCATTCACGATCTAAGGCTTTCTTTGGGGCTTTTACTGCATGACGCAGGAAAGCCGATTGCCGAATCGGCGGGCAGCCGCCGGTTCGACGGCCATGCCGAATTGGGAGAATTCCGCGCACGTAATTTCCTCGAACGGCTTGGTTTTGGCTCGGCGATTGTAAAAGATGTTTGTTATCTGGTGAGAAACCACATGCTTCCTGCGGCATTGCCGCGGCTGCCCTTGTTCCGTACAGGTGAAATAATGGCATCGCCTCTTTTCCCCGTTCTTATGGAATTATACCGCTGCGATGAATCCTCTTCTTTTAAGGGGCTGGACGGCTATTATGAAAGCAGCGCCGCTTATCAGTCTTTTTTAAAAAACCGGAGGAATCCTTACCGTTCAGCCGACGGGAAAAAACTGAACCGGGTGCAAATAAGCGCAATGATCCGTTAAGATAAAAAACTTTGGAGTAAAAAATGATGTGTGATGCAGCTAACCCACAGGCAGCAGGCCCTGTTCCTGTCTGGCAGGAAACATTTCCCGTACGTTTTGGCAGTATCGATCGCTCGGATCGACTTACAATTAGTGCAATGTTTCAATTCTTTCAGGAGGCCGCAATCAGTCATGCCGCAAATCTTGGTCTCGGCCGGGAGGATATGGCCGCAGCCCGCAGGCTTTGGATTCTTTCGAGAATGTCCGTCCAGGTTGACCGCCGCCCCGGTTACTGTGAAAACATCACGGTTAGAAGCTGGCCGAGAGGCGGCGAAAAACTTTTTGCCATGCGTGATTATGATATCCTGGGCGCCGGCGGCGCTGCGGCCGTGCGGGCTAGAAGCGGCTGGTTAATCATCGATGTGGATAAGAGGCGCCCTCTAAGACCGCAGTCGGTTATGGATAAACTCCCCTTAAATGAGGGGCTGGATGCCCTGACTACCGGCCCGGTAAGTCTTTCTGAGCGCGATAATCTGAAAAAAACCGGAGAGCGGAAGGCGCTCTACACCGACGTGGATTACAATGGCCATGTTAACAATGTAAGGTACATACAGTGGACCGAAGATGCCCTGGATCCGCAGCTTCTTGAAAGGGCGGGGAAGGTTCGCCTGGACATCAATTATATGAACGAGATACTAAGCGGTGATATTACCGAAATTTGGTCTGCGCCTCTGGAAAACGAAGCCGGCGCCGGGGAGAACGGTACACCCAACGCCGCCTATGCCATTGATGGAAGGAACACAACAAGCGGACAAACCGCATTCAGGGTGGAATTGAGGCTCTGGGATTAAATGCAGTATAATAACGGCGATGTACACTAGGGAGATTCTACCCCCAAGGGCTTCGCCAATAGAAGACGGAAATCCCCTTCAGGGAACATGGAACGGTCCTTTTAAGGAAGTGGATTTACTGGAAATCCGCAGACCTTATCCGTTTCCCCTGCCCCGATGGGCAAGGGATAACAGGATAAAGGAATGGGAAAGTTTCAGCGTTCAGGATGACAGATTCATGCTCGACGCCTTCCTGTGCAATGTAAAAATATACCGGATGATTCAGGTTCTGCTTTACGATAAGGAAAAAGAGAAAAAAATCATTTTTAAAAAAATAGTGCCCGGCACCGGCTGGCGCTTGCCCCGCAGCCTTTCAAACAACTCGGTGGACAGTCATTCTTCCAGCTTTTTTTTCCGGATACACAACTGGCTGGATGCCGATACAATCAGGCTGGATCTTAATATAGCTGCCACACGCCGCCGCCCGTCTCTTACTGCCCATTTAACCTTTAACCTGAACAGAAACGAGATAACCCCATTTGCAGTTTCTCTTGGGTTTACAGAGCGGCGCTCGATGTATGCCTTTAAAGCCCTTACTCCCGTCCGGGGGGATATGGTTTTTGATGACAAGCGGATTAAACTGGAGCATGATAACTGTTCGGGGATTTTCTGCGACTACAAGGGTTTCTTTCCGTACCGTTTTCAGACGGTATTATGTTATGCCATGGGCCTTGATGCGGCCGGCCGCCGATTTGGGTTCCATGTCGCAGAGAATCAAACCAGGGAGACAAACAGGAATAACGAAAATGCACTATGGGTAAACGGACGGCTTACTCCGCTGCCTCCGGTAAGAATCACCATGCCCAATGGCCCGGATTCGGACTGGATTATTCAGGATGTAGAGGGTATGGTAGATTTGACATTTACTCCCAAGGAATGCAACCGAAGCGGAATGAAGCTTATTGTTACGAGTGCGGAGCTGAACGCACCGCTGGGATATTACAACGGGATGCTGGTTAATGCAGAGGGTGAACAAATCCATGTACGCAGCCTGTTTGGAATGGGAGAAAAACTTAATTTACGGGTGTAAGTATGGCCAAAAAACATAAAGCAATTTACGCGCCGGGTGAACTGAACCGTGTCCGGGAAAAACTTGGCGATATTGATCAGGCAGAAGCCAAGCGGGTAGCTGAGCTGCTTGGAGGTGAAATAGGCTATGAGCGGACAGAAGAGATGGAGGCTGCAAGAAGCAAGCGGCCGCTCAGGCGCGAAAAAGTAGAGATGGTTGTGGACCGTGGTCCGCAGTCAAGGCGTCCCGGCCGCCGGATCGATGTCCCTCTTGAGAATATTGAAGAAGGCAGGAGAATTTTCAGTAAATCCAATAAAAGACGAAAGCCGGATCTTTCGGATGATCCTTCAGTGGCATTGAAAACCGGCTATTTTGAACGAGTCAAAATGGATCAATTCGCGGGTCAGGTTGTATTCGAAATTAAAAGCTCCACCCAGGTATTAGTATCCGTATTATCTTTTTTCAGGGATCCGACCGATTATGTTAACCCTCGCTTTGTTAATAAACGAATGAACGATTACTACGGGAAAATTGAACAGCTCGTTAATTCTACCAGAACCCTCTTCCCGAGAAATAATGCCAAACGCAACAATCAGGTCAGAAGAATTTCTCCGTTTGTTTATACAGTACTGGATAACATACGCAACTGGGGCCTGGAACGAATCGGCAATGATCTGGCGGTAATACAGGCTCATCCCAGATCGGCCAGAGTCTCCGAGTTTGCCGATATTTTAAGGGCTGTTTATAAACCGTTGTTTATTTTTGAAAACCTCGACCTGGAAACACATATTAAGGGCTCGTATAAATTGCTATATAAAATTCTGTATATAGAAAGCCCAATGGAGGCAAAAGAAAAATATCAGGATATTATCCGCAATGCCCTGGCAGCTTTTTCTGAAATACGCCGGGATGTCCAATTTTGCCTTTATCCCCTTTTGATGAAGCATATTTCTGACCGCTGGATACCATACGAACGGTTTTTTATCGAGCGCCGCCGCCGTTACTTGGCATTTCTTGGGGTGTCCGAGCATGAACAGATCCATGCAACCGAATTAACCCCCCAGCAGATAGAAAACGTAGATGTAGATGTAATTAAAGAGGAAATGGCAAAGGAAACTCCAATTGATGCCGGAGCAGAAGGCGCTCCCGAGGAAGATCCCAATGACCCCAAGGTAATCGCCCGAAAGGCTCGGGAAGAAGGAATCAGAGCCGAGCGCAAGGCTCTGGAAAGAGGGGAAAACGCGCTGGAAGCGCTTTTTCCCCAGGCCGGTTGGGATAAACTGGAAGACTTCCCCGACCTTTACCCGTATTTTGCAGATGTCTATAACTTAAGGCGCGGCTTCGAACTAATTGCCCCAACGGATCCCATGCAGCAAATTTCTGTATTAATGCACATTCAGGAAGACCTCTTTTACGGCCTGCGTTATGTGAAATTCGGTTCTGTCGAGGGTCCGGACGGAGTTCCCGTAAATGTTGATGATAATCTTGGCGATGTTATCAACAACTGGCGTAGATTCATCGACCTCGGTCTTGCAAAAGAATATTTGCCTCGTTTGGTTGAATACTGCAGAATTCTGGAAAATTCTTCGGAATCCAGAACTTCGCCGTTTATGAGAAAAACCGCAAACGAACTCCACTGGGTAAAGAGGCTGTATTTTCTTCCCTATTACAAATTTGAATCCGTTGGGCCTCCACCGTTCCAAAAACAGGATGTTACTCCGGTGTACGGACAAATCAGAAAACTGCGCAAATACCTTACCGCAGTTGCAATGGGTATTGAACAGGGGGCGCAGAACGGAGGAGCGGAAGCCAAAGCCATATGTCATGGAATAAACAACCCCTGGGAGAGTTATAATTTTGAGGTTCCCAATCCGGTATCAAAAAGACTTGATATGCTTTTGGCGCCTGCCAAGAGAAATAATGCTTCGCTGGTATTTTTCTCGCTATCGACCACTGCCGTTTTGGATTATATAATTAATAACGAAGACAGTTGGAGTTACGGGGGGCGTCCGGGGCCGCTTTTCCGCAGTATTAAGGGCGAGGGCATTACTCCGATGTTCGGCGTTGATAGTAAACTGGATGCGGATCAGATATTCAGGGATGCGATGAAAAAAAAGGAATAGTGAATGCCCTATGAAAAAACCGGCTGTCTTGTGTTTATTGATTTTGTCAGCCGGATTATTATATGGACCCGTATCGCTATACGGGCAGGAATCCGTATATTTTGATTTTGCCAAAAATTTGAATGCCACAATAGGTGATTTTCTCATTTCAGAAAACGAGCAGTTTCTGCTTTTACCCAGTTTATATTTAAGCAGAAAACATCAAATTTATATCAGCTTTGGGCTTATGCTTGCGCCATTATATGAAACGTTATATGAGTATGAAGATGAAGAATATACGAATGATCCTGTTTTAAACGCGGCATTTTATTTAAAACGCAGAAAATCCGATATGCTGCTAATTTTTAATTATTACAGAGACGAATCCTGGGGAATAAGAGTTAAGCTAAAATTTTGAATTGAAGTCGAGCAAAAAAAAGCCTGACCGCTTAATAAGCAGCCAGGCACCTGAATACCGTTCCGTCCGTTACACGCCAAAGGCAGCCATTATTTTTTCTGCTGTGGCGTTAATGACTCTTTCGTTAAGATACGAAGGATCATTGATCTTTTGTCTGAGCTCTGCAATACGGAGTTCATCAATATCCGGGGCGGATTTAATAAGTTCTACTACCTGAATCATCTCCGCCTTTTCCTTGGCCTCCGGAGAAAGAGTAATAGAATCTGTCCTGTCGTTCCCCCCCACAGGATCATTCCTACCCGGCTTTTTCCCGGGCTGAATAGGATCCAACTGACCTATCCTGTTGATCATCATATCATCCTACCTATTGCCTTTATTATCGGCAAGTTACTGCCAATAGTTTACCAGGTTTTATAATTTATTACCAGCAATAAAAACTGAAAATTCGCCGATTTGTTCCTTTTTTTGGCTAAAAATGGCCAATACGGCTGCGGCGGCGCCCCGGACATATTCCTCATGAACCTTGGTCATTTCCCGCCCGACGCACAAATAACGCCTGCTGTCAATGTCGACAATATCCTCCAGCAGCTTGAGAATCCTGAATGGGGACTCGTAGATGACGCAGGCGGCATCCATTGCCATCAATTCCCGCAGCCGGCTCCTCCTTCGGCCCGGTTTTGGCGACAAAAACCCCTCAAAAACCACTGTTTTGTCTCTGCCGCCGCAGACGCTGACCAATGCGGCAAAGGCCGACGGGCCTGGAATGGGGATAATGTCGTGCCCCGCCGCTGCCGCCATGCCCGCCAGCACTGCGCCGGGATCGCTCAGGGCGGGAGTGCCTGCATCGCTTGCGTACGCGACAGTCTGCCCCTGATCCAGGACTTTTATCACCTTTTCCGCCGCGGCTTCCTCGTTTTGGGCACGACAGGAAAGCATCTTTACCCGGATTCCCAAATGGCTTAGCAGCTTCAAAGTGCGCCTTGTATCTTCGCAGGCTACCAAATCTGCTTTTTTCAGGATTTCCACGGCACGGAAACTTATATCACCTAAATTCCCGATAGGCGTGCCGATAATATAGAGGGTTGCCATGGCTGATTATAACCCGAAACGGGGATTATGTACCTACAAATATTGATTTTAACAACTGTCGGCGTCGTACTTCTCTGGCTCGGTTATTCGATGCTAATCGGACCTTTTAACAAAATTCAGTTAATCTGGCTGTGGTGGCCCAGGAGGAAGCTGCGGCGGAAGACCGGCAGTCCGGGCGACCCGCAAGTATGCCCCGTTTGTTCCAAAGTCCTAAAGAGGGGAGAATTGGTCAGCTCCCATGCCTATCCGTCACTCTCCGGTGGCAGGGACCGGCTTATGAATATTCGCGGTTGCCCGTACTGCCTCGAAGGGAGAAGGCTGCGACGGTGTCCTGTATGCAGGGCCTTTCTGCGATATAATGAACATCTGGTTACCCGTATGTTTGAGCGTCCTAACAGCCGCAATCATGTTCATGTTTTGGGTTGCAGCAGATGCAAGAGATGGAAAAAACGGTGAACAAGGATTGACAGAACAAATAATAGCCGATAATTTGTAGAATGAGCCGGAAACTTCGAGGTAAAGATTATGTAGGCTGCTTAATACAGTTATTGCAGGTAATAACCGGTATTATTGCCATCATTGTATTTATCCGGCAGTGTTCAGAGAGGTAGGATAATGTTGTTGGTTGCGGGAATTGTTTTGATTGTCTCTGGTATTATTGGATTTGTTCTGCTCTTCCAAAACATAAGAGAAAAGGTAAATACAAACTAGCCTATTTTTTCACAAACAAATTTTCTCGCCTTGTTAAAATATCAATTAAGGGGATTGGTTTCTTATGGATCAGAAAATTGAATCGTATCTAAAAAATCAGGCGAAGGAAATTCGAAAATTAACAATCGAAGAAATCGCAACACTGGGAACCGGCCATATCGGGGGCGCGATGTCTGTTGTTGATCTGCTTGCCCTTCTGTACTTTCACCGCATGAAGGTTGACCCCGCACAGCCCTGCTGGGAAGACCGGGATCAACTCGTGGTTTCCAAGGGGCACAGCGGGCCAGCGGTTTATGCGACTCTTGCGCTGAAGGGTTTTTTCCCCAAAGACTGGCTTTTCACCCTGAACAAGGGTGGAACCAAACTGCCCAGTCACTGCGACCGCAATCTTACCCCTGGTATAGACATGACAACCGGTTCCTTGGGGCAGGGCTTTTCTGCCGCAATCGGTATTGCTCTTGGTTTACGCATGGATAAAAAAGCCTCCACAGTTTATACCATCATCGGAGACGGCGAATCTAACGAAGGCCAGATATGGGAAGGCGCCCTTTTTGCCGGAGTTCAAAAACTTTCCAATCTGGTGGCTTTTACCGATTACAATAAGCAGCAGCTTGACGGCTTTATTAAGGACATACTCCCCATGGAAGATTTAGCTGCCAAATGGGCTGCCTTTAACTGGTTTACCCAGGAAGTTGACGGGCACGATATTGCCGCCCTCGACAATGCCATTGAAAAAGCGCTGGCGCAAAAAGAAAAGCCCTCGATGATTGTGATGAATACGATCAAGGGAAAGGGATGCAATTTTGCCGAAGGGATCGAAAAGAATCACAGCATGGTCTTTGATATGGAAAAGGCCCGTGAAGCAATAGCCGCGCTGGAGCAGGGGGAATAGTCATGGCAGAACAATCAATGGAAATGCGGGCAGCCTATGTCGACACCATAATGGAACTGGCCGGAAAAAATAAAAACATAGTCGTACTGGAAGCGGATCTGATGAGCTGCACAAATACCGGCTGCTTTAAAAAAGAATACCCCGATCGCTTTTTTAACGTGGGTATAGCCGAGGCGAATATGGTCGGAATCGCCGCAGGACTTTCCACGCTTGGAAAAATTCCCTTTGCGGCGAGTTTCGGTTGTTTCGCATCACGCAGGACATTCGATCAGTTTTTTCTTTCGGCCAATTACGCAAGGCTGAACGTAAAACTGATCGGAACAGACCCCGGCGTAACTGCCGCTTTTAACGGCGGAACGCACATGCCCTTTGAAGATCTCGCCCTTATGAGGGCTGTTCCCGGCTTGACCGTACTCGAGCCCTCCGACCCCCGTTCCTGCGCCGCGTTTGTGCGGGAAATGGCCGGCACATACGGCTGCGTTTATCTGCGAATTCCGCGTAAGGCGGTTCCTGTTCTTTACCCTGAAAATGAAACCTTTAAGTTCGGCCAAGCCAAGGTTCTAAAAGAGGGAAAAGATCTGTGCTTTATGGCGCTGGGCAGCCTGATGGTAAACCACTCGTTAAAGGCCTGCGAAATACTCTCTGAATCCGGCATTAACGCGGGAGTTCTTGACATACTTAGTCTTAAACCTGTCGATAAAGACGCTGTTCTTGAGCAGGCCGGCAGGGTGCGCTCTGTCATCAGTGCGGAGAATGCCCAGATAGCCGGCGGCCTTGGCAGCGCCGTTGCGGAAATTCTCGCAGAAAACGGCTGCGGTTGTAAATTTGCCAGGATTGGTATCCGTGACGAATTCGGCGAAGTGGGAACCCAGGACTATCTTGTCGGGCGTTTCGGTCTTGATGCCGCAAGCCTGGTAAAGAAAGCAAAAGAAATTCTGTCTTAGCCCAATTTGGCCACAGAAGCTGTGCAGCTTGCCGGCGAAACTGGAAACGGTTTCGTCTTTGTGTTATATTAAAACCATGGTTTTGGGATTTCCCCGCTTGTGCTGCATCCCTGCTTTGTTAATTTTATTTACCCTTGTCTCCGTTAAGGCTGATGCATTGCCGGATCGTTTTTCCTGGTCTGCAAGCGGCAGTGTTTTTTACTTTGCTGCTGACAACGGAAAAAAAGGCTCCGATCCCGCTCCGATACTTCCTTCTCTTGGAACTTCATTTTCTTATTGTTTTTGGGCCCCGCTCAGCGTTGAATTAACCGAGGATATCTACTTTACCAATTACGAGTACAACAAAGAGCTTGGTTACCCTGCGGCCTGCCTTCCCGATAACCGCTCCGCTTTTGTGTTCAGTTTTTTTACCGGCGTTCAATTATCCGCCATGTTTCCAATCGGGAAAAACGGCATCGCCACAAGGGTCTTTGCCGGCCCTGCCCTGGATTTGCGAATTGTTACCCTGGCTGTCGACCTGCATCCACTGGATACCGATGACGCCCAAAAACAGACAGACGCCATTCGTGCGCATTTCTGGGGCGATGGCCGGTGGTTTATGGCTGTTGCCGGTGCCGGAATGGATTTTCCTGCAAATGAAAAATTCCTTCTGGGGTTTGACATGCGTGTATGGATGCCTGTTTACCGCCTGTGGACCGACCAGGACATTCCGGCCATTAACGACTGGCGTTTCGGCCTGAGCTTTCGCGTAACGCCGCGCGGATAGATAGGAGATGATTATGAAAAAAGCCGTTTTGACCATCGTATTTCTTGCCGTCGCCGCAGGCGTCTTTGCCCAAAGGCTTCCATCGGTGGGCATTTTCCCCCTCGAGGCTGGTCCCGGCGTAACTCCCGGCGATGCGGCAAATATGACGGGGCAGGTTGTCTCGGAACTCAGATCCTGGGGCACCCTTATGATTTTACAGGGTGCCGATGCTGCCGGCGCCGAGTACACTATCCGGGGCGGGCTTTCAAGACAGGGCAATAATTATATATTGTCCGCCGTAACAATGGAGACCAGCACTAACAGAACACTCAATCAATCGCTGGAAAGGGCGCCGGCGTTAAGCGGCATTTCCATTGCCGCTTTCTCTACCAGTTTAATGGAAAATGTTCCCTTTCCAAATTATCTTTTGGGAAAATGGCAGTCAACAATCAATATGCCAGATGGGCCGATTGTCTGCATTATGGAATTCAGATCCAACAGAACAGTGGAAGTGGAAAAGTTTGATACATGGGAGCACCGGAACCTGAATGCTCTTAAATACGAGGGATACGGAAGCGGCACATATTCTTATGCCGGATATGCCCGCAGAATGATGACGATACAGGATGCGCAGGGCAATTCGCGGCAGGTGCAGGTGGATGCCACGGTTGGAGTCAGCCTGAAACTTGAAGAAACCCTTACGGAACAGGCAAATATAAATCAGGGCGGCCTGCGGCTTTTATTCAATGAGACGAGAACATCGTTTGAAATATTAAACGCGGGGATTCTTTGCGGACGAAACTATGACGGGGCGGCATACTACCCTTCCAGTACCATAGCTTTTACCAGATTCAATAAAATCCAGTAGGGCAAGGCGGTGATATATGATTGATACAGGACGAAACTATTATTTTCGGCTAACGGTTTTATTTATTCTGATTGCCGGTACCGTTAACCCGGCACAGGCGCAGGAGAGACCCGATCCCTTTACAGCGCCGTTAAGTGCAGCCCCGCTTTGGGAAGAGAGCCTTGGCAGAACGGTCAGCGGAACGCCCCATTTGCAGGCGAGTTCCGTTGTGCTGGCTTACGACAGCGGCAATTTAGGATCGTTCTTTATGAGCGGGACCGATCTTTGGAGATTTGAAGCGCAGGAACGGGCAACCCCCCATATTTCACGCTCCTACGAAGGGGCGACATATATGTGCAATACAGCCGGAGTATTCATGGCAGTAAACAGGGTCGGACGCCAGCTGTGGCAGCTGAACCTCGGCACTCCGATAACATTTCCGCCTGTTGTGGGCTGGGACGGCAGGGTGTTTATCCCTGTAGAAGCCATGATGACCTGCCGCACAGCTTCCGGCCGTGCGCTTTGGACGCTGGATCTTGGCAGCCCGATGGCGGTTGCGCCGGTTTTGGATAAAACAGGGAGCGCAGTTACAGTTTTGCGTAACATGGATTTTGTTAAAATTACCCAATTCAGCAATACGGAAAGAATAAGGCTGGACAGGCTTCCTTCCCATATCGTTCCGCTGCTGGAAGGGAATCAGAGCAGTTATGCGCTATTATATCCCAATGGGGATGTTGAAAAAATCGTTTTTAATGCCGGCGCCGCTGCGGGGAGCAAACTATCCCGCTCCCGCCTGAGGGCACTGCCGGCGGTGCCTGTTGCCGCAGCAGGGCGCGATGATCAGGCGGCGGTAATTCTTCGCGACGGAAGGATAGTTCTTTTAGATGCATCGGGCGGCATTATATGGACAAGAAACAGCCACGAAACCACGGAAGAAAGGGGATCGGGCAATATTACATCGGCGCAGGCTTCGGTCATGTTCGATGAGCGCGGTATTTACAGCATCAGCACACGGGGCATGAGCGGGTTTACTGTCGAAGGCAGAAGGCGCTTTGTTTTAAGACTGAATATTGAAAGTTCGGGGATTCCTTCCTTCAGCGACGAGGGGCTGTTATACGCATGCGGCAGGGACAATGTGCTGCGTGTTTATAAAACGGACGCCAAGCCCCGTACAGTGCCAAGGAACAGATACTACGGCCCGGAGCCGGAGGGCAATTACGGCATGGGGAATCCTCCCCCTTCACCCTGGGCGGGCGACCGGGGACGCTACACAGATGAAAGCCAGGGCGGAATGTACGACATTCTTGAAAGGGATATCCGCAGCGGTGAATTGGGAGAAAGAGAGCCCATATATGTCGCTTACATGATGGAAATGATCGGCTTTTTCCTGAACGATCCGCACTATTCCCCCGTGCGCCCGGCGGTAAGGCCGCCGGAACGAATAAGGCTAATCGGCCTGCTGGGGCAGATCGGCTCCAGAGAAACAGTTCCCTTTTTATGGAACATCTTTGACAAGGACCCGGAGCCGTCGATTAAAAGAGCCTGCGCCGATGCAATCGGAACCATTGGAGTCGACCCCACGGGAAGATCGTTCGAGGCATACGATTATCTGCTTGGGGCAAACAACCCGAACTATGATCAGCAGCTTCTGTTGTCTGCGGCAAATTCCATAGCAAAACTCTGCCGCTTTGCCGGCCCCCCCATTGCAGCCCGTGGAATTCGTGTTTTACGGCATTTTACAAATTTGCCCACCGTCCCGAACCCCATAAGAGTGCACATTCAGAATGAGATAAACGCCCTTAGAATTGAAGGATTGGACACGGTTTTAGAATAGACTTTCACAAAACCGCCTCTATTTTTTTCTGACAAATCAGAAAATAGGGTGTATATTGGTTTTATGAACAAAAGACTGTTTTTTCTCTCTGTTTGTTTTTTACTGTCAATGGCTTTTCTGGCTGCACAGACGGCGGAAGAACTGGAAGCGGTTCTGGACAGTCCGGCCATTACATACTCCCAGGCAGCCAGGTTTGTACTCGCCTCAGTGGAAAATGATCAGATCGAGAATGCCTTCGAACAGGCAAAAGAAAGGGGCTGGATTCCCAATGTGGCGGCAGAGGATGATCCTGTAAATATGAGGCAGCTTTCGTCTCTTATGACAAATGCCTTCGGGATAAAGGGCAGCCTGATGAACACTATTTTCCCCGGGCCGCGTTATGCGTATAGGGTGATGATCAGCCGCTCTTTTATACAGGGGCGCGCCGATCCTAACATGAGGGTCAGCGGGGAGAGGTTCCTGCAAATTTTGGGCAATGTGCTTAATGCCGCAGGAGAAGAACTGTGAAAAAACTTGCCCTTACAACTGCGCTTTTAATTCAATTTGCCGGTTTCTGTTTTTCCGTTGATTTCGGCCTGCTGGTGGAGCAGAAGATAGAGGCGGAAAACGATATTTTTACATACACCCCCGGCTTTGGCCCGTGGTTTTCATGGAATGGAGAGGGCGGAGTATCACTCTATCTTTCCGGTCTTTTTCAGCTTCCCTACCATAACTACAGCGGCAGCAATCCAAACGAAAGCGGCTTTGGCGATCCCGCCTTTGTACCGGAATTGACCCGCTCCAGCCTGGGTTACCGTGCAAACCAGCGTTTCTACATTGAAGCCGGCCGCGTTCAGTATGCTGATGCGCTTGGTCTGACTGCTTCGGGCATTTTCGATGGACTGCGTTTCGAAGCCGTGCTTCCTTCCGGTGTTTTAAGCGTTGGTGCGTATTATACCGGCCTTCTTTACAAAGAATCCGCAAAAATATTGATGACTGGCGAAGATTTTTTGAAGTACGCAGAGCCGTGGGATTACGGCGATTTTGGCAATTATTTCGCATCACGGAGGTTTTTCGGAGTTCTTGGGTGGAATGTACCCATACTGGAGTTCCATTCCCTTTCCCTGGAGCTGCTTGCCCAGTTCGATGTGAATGGCAAAGATGAATTTCTTCATTCCCAGTACGGTGAAATTTTGTTTGAATTTTTTGCCGGCAGAAGGGTTGTGATTCATATCGGCGGCATTTTGGAAGTGCTCGAAGGTAAAGATGATTTTGCGGCCGGCTTCGGCGGCCTTGCACGCTTCGGTTTGGAAGTGCCGGGCAGCCTGGACGACAATCTGCAATTTTCCGGAAAATTCGGCTCCGGCCGGTGGAACGAATCTTTTTATGCGTTCGTGCCGGTTACCTCGGCCGCACAGGGCGCGGTATTTCCGGGAACAATTTCCGGCCTTGTAATGGCTTCGGTGGATTATTCAGCAAGGTTCCACCATACGCTGCTTGCACAGGCTGGTTTCAGCTATTTTATGAGAACCTACGAAGACCCGGATGCCGACGGCAGCCGGTATGGCGGAGAGTTCCGGGCATCAGTTATCTGGCAGCCGCTTGATGATATCCGTCTTAACCTTGGAGGCGGCGCTTTCTTCCCCGGAATGGGAGATGTATATCCGTCCAACACCGATACGATGTGGAAAATCACCGCCGCCCTTTCAGTTTCACTCTAAAAAAAGGAGAATGATCCAATGAAGCGTTTAACAGTTTTTATTTTACTTTTTCAATGCGCCTGTTTTATATTCGCCCAAAGCCCCCAGGCGGTAATAAGGGAGGTAAACGGAACAGTGGAGCTTAAGGGGCCCACAGCAGCGGGCTGGACGCCTGCCCAGGCAGGGCAAAGCATTGAAAGGGATGCAGTTATATCCACAGGTTTCAGGAGCATGGCCCTGCTTGCCATTGGCAATTCTACTATTACGGTGCGCCCCCTTACACGCCTGTCGCTTAACGAAATAATTGCACAGGAAAGCGCCGAAACGGTAAGCCTGGGACTGCGTACCGGCAGAATACAGGTTGCCGTGAATCCTCCGGCAGGGACAAGGACAAATTTTTCCGTTCAGAGTCCGTCGGCCACCGCTTCTGTGCGGGGAACATCCTTTGAGATGGACCCGCTTAACATTCGTGTAACAGAAGGTTCCGTTTTTTATGAAGCCGCAAACGGCACAGTATTTGCATCGGTAATGGTCGGCGCCGGACAAAAAACATGGGTAGACCCCGACGCAGGCCGGGCAGTTAATCCTTTTGCAGCGGCGGAAGCGGCAAGAAAACTCCCGCCCCTTACAGGAGGCGATACCGCCGGTGCAGATACCGCCGCAAAACCGGATTTCTCCCGTGAGACCGGAACGCTGGAGATAGGTGATATCATTCTTATCCCGGCGATAAACTAAAGGAAGCGAATATGAAAAATACTAACAGAGCATTTAAATTTCTGGCAGCCCTTCTGCTTGCCGGTATGTTTTTCCTTTCCTGCGATTTTAACAAACAGGAAGAATACGGAACCCTGATAATCCGCCTGCCCGGAAGCGGACCTGCACGGGCAGCAGTTGGAGTAGGAGAAGGAATTTCCGAAAAAATATTGCCTTTCCTGCGTTACCGTATTGAGTGTAACAACAGAGCGTATGGAACCTATGGTGCCGGAAGTATTGTTCCTATCCAATTAAAATTAACACCTGGGAATTACAATGTCACCATTATAGCTCTAAATGATACTGGTCATGAAATTGGCAGGGGGACAGAGTCTGTAGATATTGCAGCCAATGAGATAAAGACCATCAGCAGTATGAGTATAATAATAAATGATATAACAAGTTGTAAAATAATAAGCGATAGATTTGAATTCAGAATTGGCAACATTAAGTATGGCCATGAATTTAGTGAGGAAGGTATTCATATAACCCTCTATCTGCCATCTGCAATCTACAGTAGCACCAGCACCAATACCAAAGTAACTTTTAATTTTACTCATACAGGGGCATACGTTGAAATTCCTGAATATTTGCATGAACTACAGGGAAACGAATATGCTTTAATTACGGTTACGGCGGCAGATGGAAATAATAGTTATACTTATACTGTTGGGGTAGAAGAGATTGAAGAACCGGAGTTGCCCGGAGGTAACGGATATTTGGGCCAAACCCTCAACCTCACCGGGCAAGTGTATGAAATGAAGATAATTACTGGTAATGAACCTGGCCTTAGCTTTCCACCTTATAGTGGTAATAGAATGACTGTTTCTGCTCTTGGGGGAAGCGGAAATATTTCTGCAACTGAGGGACTAAATTTTACAATTCAAACCCCAAACAAACTAACAAATATTAGAGATATATTTTCAGATTTATTTGTTGATGATGAGTTGGACATAATTTTTTTTAATAATTACAATTATGTACCGAGCAATACAATGGCTGCTGTCTTGCATATGAAAACTGATAATAATAAAATAGTTTCCAAGCAGTCATTCACTTCCATGTTATCAATTAAAGAAAATTCTAGTGAAATGGAAATTGAGGAGGTATCCTTTCATTACGTTGATAAAAATGTAACAGTAACCGCAAACGGTGTTAGCAGTACTACTTTTATTGATAATGATAATTGGAGAATAACAAGCGGACATATCACTCTAGAAATGCAACAGGGTTGGAATGCTGTGCATAGTAAGCATAAGGTTAATTTTAATGACTTAACTTGGAGTGTTGAGGTTCAGGTTGGGAATCCTGCTCTCCCATGGGTGCTTGTTGATGATTTTGGTGGTGATTTTGGTTGGCCTGAGCCAAACTTGTGGGAGCCATATAATCTTTCCGGCTTAAATCAAAACAATGCAGTAGTAACAATGGTAAATGATATGTTATGGCCGGTAACGTTTATTGTAACATTGGAATATAATCAAGCTGTATATAATGATTTGGTTCTGCAAATCACTGCATTGGTTGGTCAACCATCATATGAGGGGACTTGGATGATATATGACCCCTCAGGTATGATAACGATAACGATAATACCGGACCAAACTCAGGGCCAAATTATGATAATGTGCGGCAAGTACTGACAGTTACAGGGATAAATGTTCCGGATACCGGGTTATTATGGCGCATAACTTTACAAGAGAATAGTTAAGAGGGAAAAGAGAAAAGGTAAATAAGAAAACGTTATTTGCTATTATCCGTGTTCTCAGTTTCGCCGTGTACCCCGTGTGGTTTTATGGGAGAATTTTTCGGAATAGCCTCACACGGAGATCGCGGAGACACGGAGCTCACGGAGGGAATATAAAAAAAATTAATTTTTGTTGTTTTCCAGGAAAGCTGGACGTAGTACAAAATATTTTGAAACAAAAGCTCCGTGTTCTCCGTTTCGCCGTGTTTCTCCGTGTGGTTTTGCGGGAAGAATGCCTGTTTTCTTTGAAATCCCGCCGCAGGTGTGATATATTGTTCCATGGGCTAGAGAGAAAAGCCGCTGCACCAACAAACGGTGAACCATCTCTAAGGAGTGTGTTATGAAAACAAAATCAAACAAAGTAAGAATTTGCATCTTTGGCTTTTCCCTGTTACTTCTTACCTTTTCCCTTTTCTTTGCCTGCGAGAGCCCGACCGGCTCTTCGGCAAAAACCTACACAGTAGAATATGACGCCAACGGCGGGGAAGGGCAGATGGAAAAGTCCGTCTTCAAAGTTGGAGTATTATATGAATTGCCGGCCAACGGGTTTACCCGCAGCGGCCATTCCTTCACCGGCTGGGCCCTTGCTGCCGACGGCAGCGTTGTATATCCCGAAGAAGCCGAGGTGATCGACCTTGCAGAATCCAAAGGAACAATTACCCTTTATGCAGTATGGCTTGCCGACATGGACATAATATGGCCTGCGGACTTAGCCGCCGTTGTTGGGTGGCATCTATCTGACATATTACTTACCGGCAGGGGTTCTGCCGCAATACCCGGCGAATTTACATGGACTAATCCCGATGACCCGGTAGGAAGTGAAGGCGTCCAAACCCACAACATGACCTTTACGCCGGAAGATACGGCTAATTACAGCATACAGACACGGGATGTCCTGGTTACTGTCGTAAGTGAGGACAGTTATTTTGTGGCGTGGCCTGTGGGAGTAACCGCCGTTTACGGGCAGAGGCTTTCGGAAGTATATCTTTTTAATATGGGTTACAGCACTGTTCCCGGCAGATTCACCTGGACAACACCGACAAGTCTTGTCGGCGGCGTTGGAATGCAAACCCATAACATGACCTTTACGCCGGATGACAGGGCCAAATATGAACCTCTGACAGGAAATGTTAATGTAATTGTTAACAGAGCCACTCCGGCTGTAACCGTGTGGCCTGCCGCGGAAACAATCATATACGGGCAGCAGCTTTCCGAGTCGGCGTTAACCGGCGGCACAAGCAGTGTGCCGGGCACATTCGCATGGACAGACAGCACGATTGTACCCACGGTAACAAACAGCGGGTATGAAGTAACCTTTACACCTAACGATGCCGTTAACTACAATGCCGTTACGCAAGAAGTGGAAATCGATGTAAACAAAGCCAATCCCACGGTAACGTGGCCTGTAGCCGCTGCAATTATTTACGGGCAGCAGCTTTCCGAGTCGGCATTAACCGGCGGCACAAGCAATGTGCCGGGCACATTCGCATGGACTGACGGTACGATTGTACCCGCGATAACGAACAGCGGGTATGAAGTAACCTTTACGCCCGATGATGCGGATAACTATAATGCCGTTACAAATACTGTGGCGGTAACGGTGAATATAGCCGACCCGACAGTAACATGGCCAGTTGCCGCTACTATTACTTACGGGCAGCAACTTTCCGAGTCGGTGTTAACAGGCGGCACAAGCGACGTGGATGGCACCTTCGCATGGACGGACGGCACGATTGTACCCACGGTAACGAACAGCGGGTATGCGATTACCTTTACACCTGACGATACCAACTACAACACGTTGTGGCAGATTGTGGTAATTACCGTTAACAAGGCCAACCCGACAGTAACATGGCCAGTTGCCGCCGCCATCACCTACGGGCAGCAGCTTTCCGACTCGGTATTGACCGGCGGCGCAAGCGAAGTGGACGGCGCCTTTACATGGACTGACGGCACGATTGCACCCGCGATAACGAACAGCGGGTATGAGGTTACCTTTACGCCGGATGATGCGGATAACTATAATGCCGTTACAAATACTGTGGCGATAACGGTGAATATAGCCGACCCGACAGTAACATGGCCCGTTGCCGCCGCCATAACCTACGGGCAGCAGCTTTCCGCTTCGGCATTAACCGGCGGCGCAAGCGATGTGCCGGGCACCTTCGCATGGACTGACGGCACGATTGTTCCCGCGGTGGCAAACAGCGGGTACAGCGTAACCTTTACGCCTGATGATACCAACTACAACACGTTGTGGCAGATTGTGGCAATTACCGTTAACAAGACTGACCCGACAGTAACATGGCCCGTTGCCGCCGCCATAACCTACGGACAGCAGCTTTCCGCTTCGGCATTAACCGGCGGCACGAGCAGCGTGCCTGGCACATTCGCATGGACGGACGGCACGATTGCACCCACGGTAACGAACAGCGGGTATGAAGTAACATTTACGCCGGATGATGCCGCAAACTACAACGCCGTTACGCAGAACGTGGCATTAATGGTGTATCCCAGGCCCGTAACAATCAGCGGCGGAACACCAAGCCGTGCGCTGATACCTTTTGGCAGCGATGACATGCAATACGGCAAGACTACTACAATTGATATTATTATAAACGGACTTTTAGGCAGCGACACAGTAACGGTTGGATTGGCGGCAAATAGTCTTGGTCTTTCGCGGACAGCAGGCAGCACGGTTATGGGCATTGGGGGAGCAAGCTGGACTCTTGAATACAATGCCACAGCGCCGGTTGTAATACCAGCAGTTAATACCAGCCTGACAGTATCCGGCTTATCGGGTAATTACACCCTTTCCGGCAGTCCGGCAGTTGGTGTTACAATTTTCGACGGACAGGAAGACTATACAGGCGCTGGCTATGATCGTCGTATCCCCGTAACATATTCCAACTTAAATGCATTTTTAGCCTATGTAAATACCACAAACGGCCTGGGGCGACACTACAAGCTGGTTGGTAATATAAATTTGATCCCAACCTGGCAAGGCGGCGATTACTGGACGCCGATTGGCACATATGATACTCCCTTTACCGGCAGTTTTGACGGGCAGGGTGCTGCAATCACAAATATGACCGTCGACAGTACAGGAGATTACCAGGGTATGTTTGGGTTTGTAGGAAACGGCGGCATTGTTAGAAATCTTAATCTTCAAGGTGGCTCGGTTACCGGTGGAAATTATGTCGGCGGCGTGGTGGGAGCTAATAACGGCGGCATGGTGCAGAACTGCTACTTTACCGGCAGCATCACCGGTACGGGCAATTCTATCGGCGGCGTGGTTGGGTATACCAACGGTGGCACGATACAGAACTGCTACTCTACCGGCAGCGTCAATGGCGATGGTTATGTCGGCGGCGTGGTGGGGTTGAATGGTGGCACGGTGCAGAACTGTTACTTTACCGGCAGCGTCAATGGCGATGGAGCCGTCGGCGGCGTGGTGGGAATTAATGCTGGCGACACGGTACAGAACTGCTACTCAACCGGCAGCATCACCGGCGGATTTGTAGTCGGCGGAGTGGTAGGGCGGAACTGGGACAGCACAGTGCAGAACTGCTACTCTACCGGCAGCGTCACCGGCAATGATGTAGTAGGCGGCATGGTGGGGCATAATGATGGCACGTTGCAGGACTGCGTTGCGCTAAATCCGAGTATTACGGCAACCGATAATACCACCTTCATCGGGCGTATTTTTGGGTCTTCGAGCACGGCATCTACTTATACGAATTATGCACGGGATTTGGCGGTGAATGGCAGCGGGTATACGCCCGACATTGGGCTTAGCAGAAAAGACGGAGCAACCATCAACGCAACGCAGTGGCACACTGCAGGCTGGTGGACAAGTGCGACTAACTGGTACAACTCTGAATGGAATACAAGTATCTGGTCGATAGGAAACGGCGGCCTGCCGCGGCTGCTGAACATGCCGGGCGGGCTAAGTGCGCAGAACCCGGTAATAAAGTAAAGAGAAAAGGTAGGTCAGGACTGGCTTAATGGCTTATAATGTGCTATAAAAAATTATGGGTAGTGATCTTGAGATTATCTTTAGGCAATCAGCTTTCAGGCACGGTGTTACCGAGGCTGACATTCGTTGGGCGTTCAATACGGTAGAATTAGATGAACTTATTCAAGGTTTTGAAAACAAATACCGGTTGCTTGGCTTCAACACCAAGGGTAATATGATTGAAGTACTTTACAACCTGATCAACGACCACAGAGTAAACGTATTCCACGCTTTTCCTTGCTCGGATACGTTTATAAAAACACTTTCAAAAAAGGAGTAAATAATTATGGCAGAAAAAGATATGACAGAAGAAGAAGCTCGGTACTGGAGTGATTATTTTATGGAAAATCCCCCGAAGACAGATCCTACAAAACCTGGCGTTTTTGCCCGGCGCAAGGCAAACCGTTTTTTTGGAATGGATAATCTAACTGTTAATTATCTTTTAACCAAATCCATGGAAACCCATAAATCACCTGAAGAAATTATTGGTGACCTCGTTCGTAAAGAAATAGCGATAACGACTGGTGTTTAATGAATGCTTATCCTAATTTCATTCTTCCTTTGCGATCTTGGCGTATGATTAAAATAGCCGTGAAATCGAATAGCCCAGATCTCCGCGGCTTAACATATTTTTTACTTGTGCTACGTCGTCTGCTGTTTTTTTTGATTTTTCAATATGTATGCTCTTCCAAATCCTGCGCCAGTCACCTATGTGTCCCCTCTCGAACGCGCACAAAATGCCTTCAACGCCCCAGTTCTCTACAGAGTCGCTTGGGCTCACATCTATGTTTCTGAATCTAAGCATCGCTTTTCTCCCATTATGAAACGCAGCCTCACCGTTTCTCTATGATTTCTCTGGCTATGCGCCTGCATACCTCGACTGTAAAATTCCAGTCTTTCCATCTATCCACAATCCCCTTGTAATTCGGCAGTTGTTCGATGCCCCTGGAATCTCTGGGACACGGATCGCATAATTGTTTTATTAGTTGAGATAAGGTTGATTTTTCATGCGATAAATCGTCAGTGTAATATTCATCTATATCTTCTACAATCCGTGCACTCACCTGTATCCCTGTTTTATCGGAAAGTGCAGCAAAGTCTAAATAATCCCGCATTTGATTTCGCTTTACGATTAAAAATGCCTTTATCCTCGTTATCTCTTCTATCGTCGGTACATTCAGGGTTAATTCGCCAATATGAACTTTTTGAAACTCCAACGCCTTTTTCCGGATTAGTTGTCTTATACCAGTCTCTATTCCACCGAGTTCTCCAAGGATGATCTTCCCATATACAACCCTGTTGGTAACCCAATCTCCCTCGCGCTCCAATGATTCCAAAATAAGGTCGAACCGTTCTTCCAGGTCAGTAATAACGTGATCGTGGTCAACCGAGTATCGATGTTCTGTATATAAAGATACAGCTGATCCCCCAACAAGGATCGCATCGGGAACAAGCTTCTGCAATCTTTCAGCCTGTTCAAGCACTTTTTTCATTTGTTCAAGCATGGTTAATACTTAATATAGATTATGATAAAGCCGGAGGTCAATAAACGCTAATTCACCACGTTTACCGGCTTTCCTTCGATAAAGGCTTTCAGGTTATTCACCGCGATGTCCATCAGGCGGCTGCGGCTTTCCCTGGGCGCCCATGAGATGTGCGGGGTAATGATGCAGTTCTTTGCTTTTAGCAGGGGGTTATCGCTCTTGATGGGCTCTGCGGAAACTACATCAACTGCGGCTGCGTAGACCTTGCCGGAATTAAGGGCGTCCGCCAAATCCTGCTCGACAATTAACTGCCCCCGCGAATTGTTAATTATGATAACGCCGTCCTTCATTTTGGCGATACTGCTGCGGTTGATCATGCCCTCGGTGGAGGTAAAGAGCGGGCAGTGCAGGGAGATAACATCGCTGCGGGCAAAAATATCTTCGCGGGAGACGTAGGCGGCAATTTCGGCTCCGGCTGTGCTTTCCGTTTCGTCATAGGCGAGCACTTCCATACCAAGGGCTTTGGCGATCCTGCCTGTTGTCTGCCCGATGCGGCCGAAGCCGATTATACCCATGGTCTTGCCGGCAAGTTCCATCAATGGAAAATCCCAGAAACAAAAATCCTCGCACTTTTCCCAGCGGCCTTCATGCACCGCCCGGTCGTGGTGGCCGATGCGGTGGCAAATTTCCAGCAGCAGGGCGATGGCGAACTGACCCACCGCTTCGGTGCCGTATGCGGGTATATTTGTAACGGGAACGCCTTTTTCTCTAGCAGCCCTGCAGTCAACAACATTGTAACCCGTGGCCAGAACCCCGATGTATTTTAATTTTTCGCAGCTTTCGATTGTTTTTGCAGAAAGCGGAGTTTTGTTGGTAATTACCGCTTCGGCGCCGGCCATTCGCCTGATTATTTCAGCTTCGTTGTCAAGAGGAGTGCGGTCGTACACTGTCAGCTCCCCCAGTTTTTCAAAACCTTCCCAGGAAAGATCCCCGGGATTTTCTGTATAGCCGTCCAGTATTACAATTTTCATGCTTAAATGGTGCCGGCGCCATTTAAGGTTGTCAAGGCAGGAAAACTGTATTATTATCACATTAAATGAAGAATATTCTGTTTATTGCCACGGGCGGAACAATTTCTTCTCTGCGGACGGATTTGGGGCTGGCGCCGGGAATTTCACCGGAAAAACTTATTGATGCTGTACCATACGTGCGGAACTGGTGTAATGTTGATGCGATTAAAATTCTGGATTTAGACAGCACAAATATGCAGCCGGAGCACTGGCTGGAAATAGCGGACTGCATCAGGGAAAAATATGATGAATACGACGGTTTTGTCATCGCGCATGGGACGGATACAATGGCATATACCGGAGCAGCCCTTTCATATTTAATACAAAAACCTGATAAGCCCATCGTATTAACCGGTTCGCAAAGGCCGACAGGGACAGGCATTACCGATGCTCCGAAAAACCTTTTAGACAGTTTTCATTTTTGTTCCTACTGCGGACACGGCGGCGTGTTCATAGTATTTGACGGCAAGGTAATAGTAGGAACAAGGGCGAGAAAAGTAAAAACCCGCAGCTATGATGCATTCGAAAGTATTAATTTCCCCCTGTTTGCACTGACCGGTGACCAGAAAATCGTCAGATATATTTCGACCGAACCATTATCGGGGCAGACGAAGTTTTTTTCCCGCCTTAATCCAAAGGTTTTTCTCCTTAAACTGACCCCCGGAATGGAGCCGGATATTCTCTATTATGCCGTAGGGTTTTACGATGCAATTATCATAGAAAGCTACGGATCCGGCGGGCTGCCCTTCCATGAGAAGCGTGATTTCCTAAGCATAACGAAAAAACTTTCCGATCAGGGAAAAATCTTTGTTTTGGCAACACAGACCATGCTTGAAGGCAGCGATTTACAGCTTTACGAAGTAGGCAAACGGATTCATGAAAATGCGGAAATTCTGGAAACCTGCGACATGACGGTCGAAGCCGCCGTTGCCAAACTTATGTGGATACTGCCGCAGACTCAAAGATTTACCGATGTTAAAAAACTGTTTTATACGCCCGTCAACTACGATATCTGCTGGGGCGTGTAAAGTGCGGTGTGCGAAACGTACGTATTGTTATATTGCTTCAAAGATTGTATACTTTCATTAAAATACAAGACACATCACTCTAAACAGGGGGTTATATGGCAGCGGCGGTCGTCAAAAATGAGGAAAATATCACTTTTCCGCAGGAATTGCTGGCATTTATTGAAGAATGGAAGGTAAAACCGGGGAGTCTTATCATGATTCTCCATAAAATCCAGGAAACATACGGTTATATTTCCCGGCCTGCGGCAGATAAGCTTTCCCTGCTTACCGGAATTCCTTTGGCGAGGATATACGGCGTTATCACTTTTTATCACTACTTTAAAACAACTAAGCCAGGAAAGCATAAGGTCTCGGTATGCCTTGGAACTGCCTGCTATCTGAAGGGCGGTCAGGACATAATCGACGAAGTTCGTGATATTTTGGGGATTGAGCCGGATGAGGTAACCGAAGACGGACAGTTTTCAGTTGATCCTGTTCGCTGTGTTGGATGCTGCGGCCTTGCGCCGGTGCTTACTGTGGGGAACGATACCTATGGAAAACTCACCCCGGACATGCTTCCCGGCATTATTGCCAAATACCGGAACGCGTAGAATATATGTATTTTACCCTTGCCGATCTGGTTACCGATATTACCCAGAACGCCTGCGAAGCGGGGGCGGATCTTGTGGAACTTATGGTAAGCGAAGGCGGCGGGGAATTCCGTTTTTTGGTAAAGGATAACGGCAGGGGCATGAGCAGGGAGGAACTCCAGGCTGCGCTGGATCCGTTCGTAACCGACGGGATTAAACACCCGCAGCGTAAAATCGGGCTGGGGATTCCTTTTTTAATTCAGACATCGGTTATGTCCGGCGGCGGGTGGGATGTGCAGTCAGAAAAAGGCATGGGCACAACGGCATCGGCCTGGTTTAATACCGGCAATGTTGATACTCCGCCTGTCGGGGACCTTCCCGGCATGTTCAGAACAATTCTGATGAACAACAACCCGTCGGAAATACAAATAAAGCGCAGCCGGAAACTCGAAGACGGAACAGAGATGGAGTATATGGTCAGTAAATCGGAACTTTCCGATGCTCTGGGCGATCTGGAAGATGCGGTGTCGCTGGTGTTACTCGACAAGTACCTTCGTTCACTGGAAGATGATTGACAAACATTAAAAATTGGCATGGAGGAGACAAGTATGGCAAAAATGAGCCTTGACGACCTGCGAAAGTTACGGGACGCCAAAAAAAGCGATCTACGCAAGAGGGAAGCCGACGGCAAGGAAATTCAGGTTATCGTCGGCATGGGAACCTGCGGTATTGCAGCCGGGGCAAAAAATACCCTGGATGCATTTATTGCCGGTCTTGATGAAAACAAGCTGGTGGATAATGTGCTTGTCCGTCAGACCGGCTGCATGGGTCTGTGCTATTCAGAACCGACGGTGGAGGTAATTGTTCCGGGAATGCCGGCGGTTATCTATGGAAGGGTAGACGAAGGGGCTGCCAAAGAAATCATTCAAAAGCATATAATCGGCAGGGCTTTACTGGACGGGTACATTATGGACCGGCCTGCCGCAGATATCGTTAATTCCAAATAAGGGGTGAAAGATGGCGTATAACCATTACATTCTTACCTGCAGCGGAACAGCCTGCGAATCCAACAAGAGTGCAGAGATTTTTGCTCAACTCAATGCGGAGGCAGAAAAGCTGGGCGTTAAGGGCGAGGTGCAGATTGTTAAAACCGGCTGCTTCGGTTTTTGCGAAAGGGGGCCGATTATCAAGGTTCTGCCCGAAGATTCTTTTTATGTTGATGTAAAGCCGGAAGATGCACACGAAATCATTGCCGAGCAAATTCTGAAAGGCCGGGAAGTAAAGCGCCTCCTTTACAAAGACGAAGCAAGGAAAACGACCAACACGATTGAAGATATTCAGTTCTACCAGAAACAGTTCCGTGTTGTTTTGCGCAACTGCGGCGTAATCGATCCCGAGAGCATAGACGAGTACATTGCCAGGGAAGGCTACAGCGGACTGGAGAAGGTGCTTTTTGAATGGACGCCGGAGCAGTTGATAGAAGAGATGAAAGTTTCCGGATTGCGCGGACGCGGCGGCGCAGGTTTTCCGACATGGATGAAGTGGGATTTTTGCCGCAAGGCACAGGGAGAAACCAAATACGTTATCTGCAATGCCGACGAGGGCGATCCCGGCGCCTACATGGATCGTTCAACGATAGAAGGCGATCCCCACTCGATAATCGAAGGAATGATTACCGCCGGCAGGGCAATCGGCTCACATCATGGGTTTATTTATATCCGGGCGGAGTATCCACTTGCGATAGAACGTCTCAAAATTGCCCTGCAGCAGGCGCAGGATTACGGCCTATTGGGGAAAAACATTCTCGGCTCAGGTTTCGATTTTGAAATTGAGATCCGGCTTGGCGCCGGAGCCTTTGTCTGCGGTGAAGAAACAGCGCTGATTAAATCCGTTGAGGGCAGCCGGGGAATGCCTGTTCCAAAACCGCCTTTCCCGGCGAACAAGGGACTCTGGCAGCTTCCCACGATTATCAACAATGTGGAAACAATTGCCAATGTTCCGGTTATCACTGCCAAGGGCGGCCAATGGCTCGCTAAAATCGGCACCGAAAAATCCAAGGGTACAAAGGTGTTCGCCCTTACCGGCAAGGTCAAAAATTCAGGTCTGGTGGAAGTGCCAATGGGCACTACATTACGCGAAATTATTTTTGAAATCGGCGGCGGCATAAAAGGCGGGAAAAAGTTCAAGGGCGTACAGACAGGAGGGCCCTCCGGCGGAATTTTAACGGAAAAATCCCTCGATCTTCCCATCGACTTTGAAACACTGGTGGCAAACGGCTCCATGATGGGCTCCGGCGGCATGATCGTTATGGACGAAGATGACTGTGTTGTCGACGTTTCCCGCTTTTACATGGACTTTTGCGTGGACGAGAGCTGCGGCAAATGTTCGCCTTGCAGAATTGGAACCACCCAGATATTGAATATACTGGAAAAAATAACAAAGGGTGATGGCGAAGAAGCTGATCTTGATAAATTGAAAGCCATCGGCTCCGCAATGACCAAGGCTTCCCTCTGCATGCTGGGTTGTACGGCCGCGAATCCTACCATGTCTACCCTGTTGAATTTCCGGGACGAGTATCTGGAGCATATTCGCGATAAGAAGTGCCGGTCCGGCAAGTGCAAAAAGCTGATAACTTTTTCAATCGATCCGGTTAAATGTGTTGGCTGCGCCGCCTGCGCCAAAAAGTGTCCGGCCGGCTGTATTACCGTGGAGGATTCATCAAAATACCCGGACAAGAAACGGCCTCCCTATATCATTAATCAGGCGGCATGTATTAAGTGCGGCGAGTGTATGAAAACCTGCAAATTCAGCTCTATTTTGAAAGGTTGAGGAGTAAATCATGGTAAAAATAACCATTAACGGCAATGAATTGGAAGTAGAAAGCGGAACCACAATCCTTGATGCCGCAAAAAAATTGAATATTAAAATTCCCACCCTCTGTTATAATCCGGATCTGCCGCCCTGGGCATCATGCGGAATCTGTATTGTCAGAATGGCCGGTTCTCCAAAAATGGTCAGGGCCTGTACTACTCCCTGCGAGAATAACATGAACATCATCACGCATGATCCGGAGATTATCTCGGTACGGCGTACGGTTTTGGAAATGATACTTTCCAATCATCCTGATGACTGTCTGCAGTGTCCGCGTAACGGAAGCTGCGAACTTCAGAATTTAGCCTCGGAATTCGGAATAAGGGAGGCGCCTTTTGTTAAAGTACTAAGAAACCTTCCGGTAGACGATTCCAACCCGGCGATTGTACTTTGTCCGGAAAAGTGTGTTAAATGCGGCCGCTGCGTAAAGGTCTGCCAGGATGTGCAGAATGTGTGGGCGCTGGAATTCCTGGGGCGGGGCATTAAGGGAAGAATCGCCAGCGCCGCAGACGCTCCGCTTGGAGACAGTCCCTGTATTAAATGCGGCCAGTGCGCTGCGCATTGCCCTGTTGGGGCTATTTATGAACATGACGATATAGCGGCAGTGTGGAAGGCGCTTCAGGACACTAGCCTGCACACAGCAGTGCAGATTGCCCCAGCAGTCCGCGTTGCGTTAGCTGAAGAATTCGGGCTTAAGCCGGGCACAGTTTTCACAAAAAAGATATACGCCGCCCTGCGCCGCCTTGGCTTTAAGACAGTTTTCGACGCCAGCTTTTCCGCCGACCTTACCATAACGGAAGAAAGCACCGAACTGGTAAAACGCCTTGCCGAAAAGGGCAGCGTACTCCCGCTTATTACTTCATGCTGCCCTGCATGGGTCGATTATTTGGAAAAATATTATCCGGACATGATCCCCAATTTTTCCACGGCAAAGTCCCCTCAGCAGATAATGGGCGCAATGATCAAGGCTTACTGGGCCGAAAAAGCCGGAGTTGATCCCAATAAAGTTTACTCAGTGGCGGTCATGCCATGTACCGCCAAAAAATGGGAAACCCGCCGCAACGACGACATGAAGAGTGCAGGCTACGGCTATGATGTTGATATCGTGCTGACTACCAGGGAACTTGCGCGAATGTTAAAGCAGTCGGGCATTGAGATTCTTGATCTTCCCGATGAAGAAGCGGACAGCCCGCTTGGACCGTATTCCGGCGCCGGTGTTATCTTTGGCGTAACAGGCGGCGTTATGGAAGCGACTGTTCGCAACGCCTATTATCTTTTAACAAAAAAAGAGCTGCCCGGTGTAAACCTCACAGACGCCCGCGGGATCGAAGGCGTAAAGGAAGCAACCGTAGATTTTGGCAACGGAACAAAAATCCGCATTGCAATTGCCCACCAGATGGGAAATATTGCCGCCGTTCTGGATAAAATCCGTGCTGCCCGGGATGCAGGGCAGGAAATGCCCTATCAGTTTGTCGAGGTTATGGCCTGCCGCGGGGGCTGCGTCGGGGGCGGAGGGCAGCCCTACGGCTGCACCGACGATGTCCGGTTACAGCGCACTGCCGGTATATATACTGATGATGAAAAATCGCAATATCGCTGTTCGTATCAGAATCCAAACATCACTCAAGTTTACAAGGAATTTCTTGGCGAACCGGGCAGCGACAAAGCGCATAAACTGCTCCACACTAAATATGTGGAACGGCCATTGTACATAAAATAGGAGGATCAAATGGAGAAGGTATTCAAACTTCAGGAAAACGGAACAACTTTCCGTCGGGAGATCATTGCCGGTCTTACCACCTTTTTAACCATGGCTTACATTCTGGCGGTTAATCCTGGAATGCTGGGTCTCATCGGGGACGGCATGACTCCGGCGGCGGTTTTTACCGCGACCGCGATTGCTTCTGCCATTGCCACCATTTTTATGGCTTTTGCCGCGAACCTGCCTGTTGCCCTTGCGCCCGGCATGGGGTTAAACGCATTCTTTACCTTTACGGTTGTTTTTGGAATGGGCTATTCATGGCAGCTTGCCCTGACAGCCGTTTTCCTGGAAGGTATTCTGTTTATAATCCTTTCGCTGTTTAATGTGCGGGAAGCTATTATTAAAGCCATTCCGGTGAATTTGAAAAAAGCAGTAGCTGTCGGTATCGGCCTTTTCATCGCCCTTATCGGCCTTTCAAATGCTGGGATAGTTGTGGGAGGCGAAGGAACTGTTGTAGCGTTAGGTGATTTTTCAAGCGGCGGCCCTCTTTTGGCCTTCCTTGGTTTTATTATTATCATTGTACTGCACTCACTTAAAATTCCCGGCGCAATTCTTATCGGAATTTTAATTACCACCATCATTGGTTTCCCGATGGGCGTGACAAATCTGCCGGAAGGCTGGTCTCCGTTTGGAATGCCGGCGGCGCCGCTCCTCTTTCAGTTTGATTTATCTCCCGGTGTTATTTTTAGTTTTAAATTCTTTACAGTATTCTTTACTTTCCTGTTCGTGGATATTTTTGATACTATAGGAACCCTGGTTGGAGTAACCACGCAGGCTAAGCTGATCGACAATGATGGAAATATCCCCCGTGTTAAACAGGCTCTTCTTGCAGACGCTGTCGGCACTGTCGCCGGCGCCGCCCTGGGTACTTCGACTGTTACGAGCTATATTGAAAGCAGCGCGGGCGTTGCCGCTGGAGGCCGAACCGGCCTCACAAGCCTTACAACCGGTATTTTATTCCTGATAGCCCTGTTCCTTGCGCCGCTCTTCCTGCTGGTTCCGGCAGCGGCCACGGCGCCGGCGCTGATCATGGTTGGCTTCCTTATGATGCAGCCGGTTACCTCGATCAATTTTGAAGATCCGACCGAGGGCATACCGGCATTCCTTGCGATAATAATGATGCCCTTTGCGTATAGCATTGCCGAAGGTATTGTATACGGCGTTATCGCCTATGTGATCCTAAAAGTTGGAACCGCCAAGTTCAAGGATATTACCGTCGTTACCTGGGTGCTCTTTTTTGTATTCCTGGCGCGGTTCTTTATGCATTAGAGGTTATGACAGACCAGGAAATTTTAAGCCGTATTGATCATACGCTGTTGAAGGCGGCTGCCTCGTGGGAGGAGATAAAGACCCTCTGCGATGAGGCGCTGCGCTTCAACACGGCGGCGGTGTGCATTCCTCCGTCTTATGTAAAACCCGTTTACGAAGCATTCGGAAATAAGCCGGTCGCCGCAGCGGTGATCGGCTTTCCGCTTGGGTATAATGCCGCCGCTGTAAAAATCTTCGAGACCGAATGTGCCATTAAGGACGGCGCCGCCGAAATAGATATGGTGATCAATATCGGCGATGTAAAGAGCGGCCGCTTCGACCGGGTACTTGAAGAAGTCACCCTGATTAAAAAAGTGTGCGGCACAAAAATTCTTAAAGTGATTATCGAAACCTGCTATTTAACAGAAGAAGAAAAAGTGCGTCTCTGCGAAATTGTTACCGAGGCAGGCGCAGACTTTATCAAAACCTCGACAGGTTTCGGTACTGCCGGCGCTGCTTTGGCGGATGTTGAGCTTTTTAGAAAACACATCGGGCCGGGAGTAAAAATAAAGGCGGCGGGAGGCGTAAAAACCAGGGAAGACCTGGAGGCTTTTATAAAAGCCGGTGCCGACCGCATCGGCACCAGCTCTGCTGTAAAAATTTTAACCGGCGGGAATGCATCGGGGTACTAACCGCCCCACGGGCGCTTTTAATCGCCGTTTACAATCTCGATCTTTATTCCGTCGATTTGATCCGGCTCATCTTTTGGAGGAATCGAAACTTTCAGAACGCCGTTTTTAAAAACTGCTTTTACTTTTTCCTGGGCGTATTTATCCAGCGGAACAAAGTATTTCTGTTTTTCAATGTCCTTCATTTTAAGACGGCGCTTTAAGTAGCGCACGTTTTCTTCCGTCAATTTTACCTGATTATCTGCATCCCTGGAATCGCCGGAAATTTTTGCCGAAAAGACCATGTAATCACCCTGAAATGCCAGGCTGATATCCTTTTCGTCAAAACCGGCAAGGGCAAATTCAAAAGCCAGGGTTCTGTCTTCTATCATGTAGATGTTCATTGGCGGGTAAGAATAGTTGGGATAAAAGTCCGTGTTTTCATCAAAGAAATGCTTGCCGAAGTCAAACGGCCCCCGTGTAAAACCGGAACCTTCCTGATTGCATCGATTAAAATTCCTGTGGAATTCTTCCTTGAAATTCTGGGCTGCTTCGAAGATTTCATCAAAAATGCTGCCCAAATCCATGTAGTTTCTTGTGTTTTTCATCGTTACTCCCTGGCTGGAATACTAACTGTCATTCCAGGCTTAAATTATAATGAGAACCCCCATGCGGGCGATTCCCGGGATTATGCCTTCAGAATAATACCATGAAGGTTCCCGTATTGAATATACAGGAGTTCCGCCGAAAAGTCAAATGGTTTTTTTGCACATAATTGATCTTTTAACTATCTTCTTCTTCGTCCTGGGCTTCTTTTGTTTCAGCCCCGTCGGGCGCCGGAACAGGAATGCGGAGACGTTTTATCGACAGGGCTTTACCGTCATCGCCCAGCTGCAGGTATACCCCCTGGAGTTCAGGCGCTGTCCAGGCGTCCTTTGTCCAGTCGGGAATGCCAGTAAGGTATTCCTGTATGCGGGAAGCGGTTTCACAGCCGCCCACTGATTCGCTGCTGCCTGTGCGGCCCGCATCGCTGATCACGGCTGTTCCTCCGGGAAGCAGGGTTTCGTCGGCTGTCTGAACTCTGTTGTGTGAGCCAATCACCGCAGAGCAGCGGCCGTCCGCCGCATAGAAAAGAGTTTTTTTCTCCCCGCTTGCCTGGGCATGAAAGTCGACGACAATGTAAGGTGTCTCCTGCCTTAGCCGTTCAAGCAGTGCAGGGAGCATGGAGAACGGATTGTTACTGTGAAGCCTGTTAAATCCGCTCTGGCCGAGCAGCACCGTTACGGCAATTTTTTTTTCGCCGGCCTTAAAAATCCTGGAGCCGAAGCCCGGCGCTTCGGGGTTTAGATTTTCGGGACGAAGCACATAGGGTGTCTTTTCCAAATTTTCGGTTAAGTCTTTTTTATAAAAGCACCGGTCCCCAAGGGTAAGTACATTTGCACCTAACTTATGTATATAGGCGGCATGTTTGCGCCCGAGACCGTTTCCGCCGGTCGCTCCGTCGGCGCAGGCAATCATAAAATCCCAGGGGTAACGGTTTTTCAGTTCATTTATCGCTTTCTTGAATGTATAGACGCCCGCCTTGCCGACCAGCTCTGCAATATAAAGGACTTTCATTTTATCCGGTCATTCGGGCACGCCGGGGTGCGTGCTGCCGCGCGCGGCATTCAATCCGGATAGGGCGCGTTCAAATTCAGCGGCAGCCCGGTAATCCTTCAGTTCCCGGCAGGTATCCCGTAAATTAAAGAGCGCATCGTAGTAGTGAGGGGAAAGACTTACCGCTTCTTCGAAACAACGACGGGCTTCTTCATAAACTCCCCCCGTGAAGTACAATACACCAAGGTTGTTCCATGTTTTGGGATCCTGATCGTTATGCGAAAGAGCGGCCTGGTAGCAGTCTTCGGCCTGACCAAGGTCTTCTGTTTCATAATAAATAAGCCCCAGGGAAAGCCAGGCGTCGGCAAGATCGCCCTCTATTGCGAGAGCCCGCTTAAAGCTTTCAATGGCCTCGATATAATCACCGGTACGCTGCTGAGCTATGCCCAGATTAAGCCATAACAGGGGATTTTCCGGCTCCATGCTCAGCGCCTTGCGAAAAAGCGGGATCGCCTCGTACGGACGATTCGCCTCGGTCAGAGCAATACCTGAATCATTTAGAAAATTGGCCGTTTCCATAAACCCCTCTCCACACAAATATAGCCGAAAAAGGTAAATTCAACAATATAGACCATCTGTACATACATACCGTCTGTTAGTTTTTTTATAAAATTGGTTTTTTTCCTTAAAGAGGCTTTAATTTTATTTCCATATATATTATATTTATTCCAGAGAATAATATCTTATTGGAATGAAGAGTGAAAGATATAACCGAATATAACAATGGAACATCTGAATTTGAATTGTTTTCCCTGTTGTACGACAAGATTATCAGCAAGGAAATTGTAACCTTCTCTAAGCTCAAGGAGTATGTTGCGCCGGTCGTAAAGGATAAAGCGGCACATCCGGCAATTATCAGGGCTTTTGAGTTAATTAAAAGGCTTAATTGGGGTTTTTTTAGACTTCTTGGCCCGCAAACACATAAAAAACTATGGCGGGAGATGGTTATTTCCGATAAGGACTTCCCCGAAGCCGGCGATCTAAAGAAAACCCTGCAAATTTCTAACCTCTATGTTGCCATGCTGGACATTCATGGATATACCAAATTCTGCATGGAATCCCGAAAAAACCTGTCTATGATGCATACACTGGACTGGGCTATTGAAAACGAAGTTCGCCGTATTTCTACCTTGTGCGGAGCCATCAGCCAGCGGGAACGGGGCGATGAAATTGTTGTTGTTGCCGCAAGCGCCACGGACGCCATCATGGTAACATTGTGCATCATCGACTATTTCAGTAAAACCGAAGTAGTTCAGGATCCTCATATTCCGACCAAGAGGACCGGGAACGCCGAAGCTCTGCCGGCTTTCAAGATTTCTGCAGGAATTACCGGCGGAAACACACAGAGCCCCCTGATCATTACAGAAAGGGGAAACCTTGCGGGTTTTCTTCTTAATTCCGGCGCCAGGCTGCAAACCAGGGCCAATGAGCTTTCGCCCAAGGAATCCAGAGTCATGATCGCCAAGCAGGTTCAGATGAACTATCAGAAGGAAAACACACAGACTAAATGTTTACTCATGAAGAAAGATGCAGTTTATTTTTTTGATACAGGGCACATCGAGTTTAAGGGAGTTATGATCCCCACCTGCGAAGTAGTTTTTAATAAGGACGACCGTTACAAGGAAAGATTCGGCGAAGAAATGACAAAACTTTTTGGCTCAATTCGCGAGAATCTTTGGGAGCAGCGGATTTATCTTGATATGATGGAACTCTTGAGCAAGGTTTTCCAGGTTATGCCAAAATTTTCTGTAACTCCCAGGGAACCGGTTCATGGCATGCAGACCATCACCGATGATTCTTGCATTCAGCTTTGCAGATATGCGATTAAGGCATACATTCAGGATGAAGATTATGATGCCGCTGTAGGTTTCCTTCACGACTTTTATGCCATTTGCGAACAACTTCCATCGTTCGACCGGCTTATACTGGATTACCTAAAAGGGATTATCGCAAAATATGATTTTATTCTGGAAACGTATAACTCCCACATGGATCATGAAGTTGATGAAAAGGCCTCCCAGATTTTCCAGGGGAATTACTATAAAACATGGCTTGCGGCGAAAAACGGCGCCCAAATCTTTGAAAAACTCAAAACCGCCGGCCGCAAGAGCAATGACATCTCAAAAAAGAAAAGCCTTTGGTTCAGTTTGATCAAGCAGAAGAGCGAGCAGATGGAATTTACCCTGTACTCCGGGAAAAAGTAAGGTTACTGTATTTTTCAGCGTCTTCCAGCGTGTCTATATCAAGTAGGGCAAGACGGTTTTCAATTTCTACTGATATTACCGCTTTCGGATGTCTTGTCTTTATCAACTGCGGATTTTCACCCGGACGCAGGGCTAGCAGTTCTTCGCTAAAATCAGCCGAAAAAAGGCCAGGGCTGCCTTGGCAGACCATGCTGCCTTGGCAGACCATGCTGCCTTGGCAGACCTGACTGTCTTTGAAATACGGCTCCACAATACGCCCCGGCTGCCGGGCGGCTAATATCAGTTTCACTGTCTCCTCATCCAGAAACGGCTGATCGCAGGGGAAAAAAAGGTAGTAGTCTGTTTTGCCCGCCGCTTCCACTCCCAGTCTAGCGCTTTCGGCCCTGCCTTTTTCCGGCGCTGAATTATGAATTAATGTTACCGGCAGTCCCTGGGCAAGGGAGGCAACTTCTTTATCTGCCGTAACAAAAAAAATCCCCCGGAAGCGGTTGTTCATTTTGCAGACCAAATCCAGAGTGTATTTTGCCAGGGGCTTGCCTTGAAAGGGGAAAAGCAGTTTGTTTTGGCTGCCAAAGCGACGCGAAAACCCCGAAGCCATGAGAATTGCAGAAGTTTTATCAGCCTGGACGCTCATATATCAAGATAATGACGCTCTGGCTCCAAATGTCAAGAATTATTTTTTATTTTTTTCTTGACTTCTCTATAGTTTGTACTGTATTCTGTTGGGGCACACATTAAGTTCTTTGAAATAGAAGCAAGCCCTGAAGCGGTAGCGAAAGAAAGTATGGCTTCTGTAAACATTACAAGAGCCCGGAAATGTGATTCGGGCCGGGAGTGTTTCGGTGAAAAAAAGCGGAAGGGCGGAGTAAAGCTGGAAACATTATTAAGAATCCGGAAATATGATCCGGATCAAATAAATTTTAAGGAGAGAATTTTATGAAAATTCACCAACCGGCAGAACTCATTGAGGATGCAAACGTAGGTTTGCAGATGCTCAAGGAAGGGAACGAGCGCTATCTGAAAGGCGCTCTGATTGACAAGGGCAGCTATAAAGCGGACAGGGATGTACTGGCAACAGGGCAGAAACCGTTTGCAGTAGTGCTGACCTGTGCCGATTCCCGCGTGGCACCCGAGATCTTTTTTGATCAGAAACTGGGTGATATTTTTATTATCCGCAACGCCGGCAACATAGCCGACACGACAGCGCTTGGCAGCCTTGAATACGCTGTCGAGCACCTGAAGAGCAAGCTGGTAGTAGTATGCGGGCACAGCAAGTGCGGCGCAGTAACTGCTGCCTGCTCCGGCGGCGAACTCCCCCCCAACATCAAACACATAACCGATCACATTCAACCCGCCGTAAAGAAGGGCGGAGATGTAGAACAGGTAATACAGCAGAACGTTCTGGAGATGGTGGAGAAGGTGAAAGCTGACGACATAGTCAAGCACACCGGAGCCAAGGTTGTAGGCGCCTGCTATGACATCCATACAGGTGTGGTTAAGTGGCTTTAGGCTAAAGACGCGCTGATTTATTCGCAAGAATAGATCAGCGCTGCCTTATTAATTGTTCGAGGAGGAATATTGAATGGGAACTGATAGTGGAACAAAGGAACTCAGAAGACTTGCATTTTTAACGTGGGCATCCATATTCATAATGGGCTATCTTAACGGCTTTGCAATAAGAACGGCATTTTTAGGATCGGCTGTAACGCCGCAGACAGGAAATGTATTACAGATGGGGCTTAATACAGCTGCTGGCAACTGGCCGGCTCTATTGGTGAATTTCGCGCTGTTTTTTGGCTTTATTATTGGGGTTATTTTTGCGCTTTTTACCCAAAACAGCATCAAGCACAAAACAGGGCAATTCATTTTTAGCTGGACAATTTTTGCCCTGCCAATCGCCCTCTTTCCTTTTTATATGCAATTTTTGAACAGAAATATTGCATTTTTAATTTTGGGGTTTGTGTCCGGCGTAGGGCTTGGTTTTTTCAGAAAAATATACCACCTGGATATAAACAACGCTATGGCGACAGGCAATGTTCGCTTTTTGGGTATATGGTTTGCCGAGGCATTTATGAAAAAGGCAAGAACAGATAAAAAAGAAGTTTTCACCTTTGTAATCTTCCTTGTTTGTATATTATTATTTGCTTTGGGTGCGTTTTTTTACGGCGTATTTTCCAAACTTGACAACGACGGATCCGGAAGTTTCTCTTTTGTGAATACAGCTCTTATCATATTTTGCGCAATACCATATTTGGCCGCTCCTAAAAACACTGCTTCTTAGCAGAATTGGCATACGGCTGCATAGACATTAGGTAGGAGGGGTAGGAAAAGAGCAAAAATCTTTCCCTACTCCATTCTTACCATGAAAAAGATGAGTAATTCTCAGCGAAATAGTGTGTCTGAAAATAAAAAGTTCCTCGTGTTCGCCGCCCTTGGCCTGTTTCTTATTGTTTTCGGTTTTTATTTCAGCCCGTCTTTTGAGCAGTTAATTTCAGGATACTTAATTATTCTTTCTCACCCTTCATTGTTGGAATTTGACAGCTTTGCACATGTTGGTCATTTTGGCTCATCCTTCCTTAACTCCGGCTTACTGTTGTTGTGCGTGCTGTTGGTTTACAAACTGACCAATACCAAATTACAGGGAGGGCAAATTGCGGCAGCCATGATGGTTGTCGGGTTTGCCTTTTACGGAAAAAACCCCGTAAACGTATGGTTTCCAGTTATCGGTGTGCTGGGATATGCAGCATGGCAGAAAAGGCCGCTTTCCACAGCTACTGCCACTGCCTTTTTTTCAACTACCCTTTCCCCTGTTTTCAGTGTTTTGGCTTTTGGCACTCCATCGCTTCAGCCCTTTTCTCCCCAGGCTTATTTTCTTGGAGCTTTTTTCGGAATTTTTGGCGGTATTCTTGTCGGCTTCCTTGCTGATATTTTACCGAATATGCACAGGGGCTATATTTTATTCAATACAGGTTATGCTGCAGGTTTTGCAGGTATATTTATCACTGCGCTGCTCAGGGCTTTTAATCTGGGACACGATCAGTTCCCTTACCAGGCTTCTGACTTTGTTTCCGGCGCCAATTTAACCTTGAGCGCTGCATTGATAATAATGTTCCTTTACTTAATTGTTGCAGGATTTATACTCGGCGGAGGCAGTGAAATCGGAAAAATGATATGGTTCAGGAGCAAGGGCGGCAGTTATGTCGAAAAATTCGGTTTTGCGCCCTGCTTAATCAACATGGGTATCTTGGGGATTATTTCTACCGCCTATGTTTTTCTGGTTGGGGGACAAATTAACGGTTGTATTTTTGCCTGTATTTGGACAGCCGCCGGATTTGCTTCAAACGGGCTTACGGTACGTACCTTTCTGCCTGCAATGGCCGGCGTGTTTATTGCCGCATTTATAACAGGGGGCGTCGCCGGAATGGTTGCCGGCAATGGCTTCCTTGATCCTGCCCTGGCAAAGGTTGCAGCACGAAGCATGATACTTGCAGCAGTATTCAGTTGTGGAATTGCACCGGTAGCCGGTGAACATGGTATGTTTGCCGGTTTATTTGTAGGTGCGGCACACAGTATTCTTGTTACCAACACAAGCGCCTTCCATACATGGATGTCATTGTATAACAATGGTTTAAGCCTTGGTATTATCGCGACACTCTTGTATCCAATTTACAGCAGATGGGGTATCAGGAAAGGTACGGCAAGCTCCGCATCTCCGTAAATTATTGACGGACAGATTGAATTTGTCTGAAGATTCCTGTTGTAAGTCTTTGTATGGCAACGAATTAGCCAATTTATTTTTTTCCGGAGGTTTTTTAAATATTTTTTATTTTTTTTCTTGACTTTATCTTATTTTGTACTGTATCTTGATAGATGGGTTTTATCCCTGAAATTGGCTGTCTTGTATTTAGCTTTAGCTTTAGCTTTAGTTTTATGACAGTCTTGGTTCTTTGAAATAAAAGCAAGCCCCGAAGTGGTAGAGTTAATGAGCTTTTCAAGCATTGCATGTGTCCGGAAATATGATTCGGGCCGGGAATGTTTTTAATTAAAAAAGGCGGAGGGGCAGAGTAAAGCTGGAAACATTATTAAGAATCCGGAAATATGATCCGGATCAAATAAACTTAAAGGGGAGAATTTTATGAAAATTCACCAACCGGCAGAACTCATTGAGGATGCAAACGTAGGTTTGCAGATGCTCAAGGAAGGGAACGAGCGCTATCTGAAAGGCGCTCTGATTGACAAGGGCAGCTATAAAGCGGACAGGGATGTACTGGCAACAGGGCAGAAACCGTTTGCAGTAGTGCTGACCTGTGCCGATTCCCGCGTGGCACCCGAGATCTTTTTTGATCAGAAACTGGGTGATATTTTTATTATCCGCAACGCCGGCAACATAGCCGACACGACAGCGCTTGGCAGCCTTGAATACGCTGTCGAGCACCTGAAGAGCAAGCTGGTAGTAGTATGCGGGCACAGCAAGTGCGGCGCAGTAACTGCTGCCTGCTCCGGCGGCGAACTCCCCCCCAACATCAAACACATAACCGATCACATTCAACCCGCCGTAAAGAAGGGCGGTGACGTAGAGCAGGTTATACAGCAGAACGTTCTGGAGATGGTGGAGAAGGTGAAAGCTGACGACATAGTCAAGCACACCGGAGCCAAGGTTGTAGGGGCCTGCTATGACATCCATACAGGTGTGGTTAAGTGGCTTTAAGCACTGGTAATACCAGTAAATGCTTCCTGAAACTTTAACCCTGTAAGGAGTGATTCGTATGAAAAAATTTTTGTGCTTACTGGTAGCCCTGTGTACAATTTCGGTTATATTGTTCATCGCAGTCGCTGATGTTAACCATGGACATGGTCCTGGCTACGGTTATGGCTACGGCTACGGATATGGCGGTTATGGTTATAGTGACTATGACGGTCATGGTTACGACGGCCATGGCGATGACGGGCATTATGACGATCACGCCCCTGTATCAAGCAATCATTAGATGTTTACCCTCTCTGCATTAACTGACCAAGAAAATGCATGAGAGGGATAATTTGTGTGGGAGGAGGTTAGACAATTGCCAGTATTGTTTTTTTTGTTTTGGCTTATGTTAAATGCACGTGTAACCATGGAAATAATCGTGGTTGGCATTGTAATTTCCGTTCTGATTAGTGTATTAAGCTATCGCTTTATAGGCATCAGCTTCTCAACGGAAAGAAAAGTCTGGTTCAAGATTTTCTCTGTCATTGGATATTTGTTCGTTCTTCTGTTCGAGGTGATAAAAGCTAATGTCCAAATGATCAAGTTGGTTCTTGCCCCTGTAATTGACATTAAGCCTCAGATTATTTACTTTGATTCTCCACTGCGGTCCGAGATCGCTCAGGTAGCATTAGCCAACTCCATTACTTTAACGCCCGGAACAATCACGGTCAAACTGGAAGATGGTAAATTCGGAGTACATGCCATTGACGCTCCTGTGGGAGAAAATATCGAGGATTCTGTGTTCGTTCACAGGATTAAAAAGATTGAAGGGGGGCATTGAAAGTGTTAGATTATGTATTCGATTATGATCAAGCCGTCCACTATTTGTTGTATGCGGGCATGATATTCCTTTCGATAACAATTTTCTTTTGTCTTATTTTTGCCGTCAGGGGGCCAAAACTTACCGACAGGATTATAGCCACCAACATGATCGCCATTAAAACGATACTTCTGGTAGTGCTGGTGGGTATTTATGTCGGCGAAGGCTACCTGGTGGATGTGGCATTTGTGTACGCTTTGCTGAGTTTTCTTGCAACCGTAATATTTACAAAATTTATGCTTCAATTCAAGTTGAATAAGCTTAAAATGCAAGAGCCGCAGAACGCGGGCGAAATACAATAGGAAGGCGGTATAAATTATGGAACTTATAAGACTTGTTTTAGCCGTCCTGTTTTTCGCAAGCGGTTTATTTATTTTGGGTGTCGCAACATTGGGACTGTATCGCTTGGGGTATGTGTTAAACCGTATTCATGCATCAGCTAAATGCGACACGCTGGGAGCCATGCTGGTTTTGCTTGGTATCTGCTGTATTACAGGCGTCAGCTTTACAACATTAAAACTTATAATGCTGATTGTCTTTATATGGCTGACCAATCCCGTGGCTGCTCACATGATTGGCCGCGCAGAGGTTCTTACCAACCCCTATCTGCGGGATGAAGTGGAGGTTGTGGAGCGATGACGTTCTTTCAATACATGCTTTTGATTTTTCTGGTTGTCTGTGCGATCTCTGTTTCGTTTACCAAAAAGATCATTTCTGCTGTCATTATTTTCATGTCCTACAGCATTGTTATGTCGATTGTCTGGCTGCTTCTGGAATCTCCGGATTTGGCTTTGACCGAAGCGGCTGTAGGCGCCGGTATTACAAGTGTTCTCTTTTTCCTTGTAATCAAGCGTATTAACCAAATGGAGAATGCACGAAATGGCAAGTGATGGCGGCAAATTCAAGAGTTTTTTAAATTGGGTAAATGCCGATACGGGCCTGCCGCCCATTGAGGAGCGGGAACCTGATTACGGCGATCACGATGATCATGGCGATCATGATGACCATGGCGGGCATGACGATCATGGAGGCCACGACGACCACGGCGGACACGACGCGCATAGCGGCCACGACGACCACGGCGGCCACGACGACCACGGCGCTCATGATGCCCACGGCGGGCACGATGACCACGGTGGACACGATGCCCACGGCGGGCACGACGATCATGGCAGCCACGATGCTCACGGCGGGCACGATGCCCACGGTGGACACGAAGCGCATGGCGCTCACGATGCTCACGGCGGCCACGATGCCCACGGCGCTCATGATGCTCATGAAGACGATGCCGATGATACGCCAATTGGCGCACCGGATGAAGAGCTTGAAAGCTCGGAGCTAATTCTTGGTAAAAAAGCGGATGATCATGAAGCCGCGATACCGGCGCACAAACAACCGCAGGTTTTAATTGAGCCGAGTATTCAACTGACAAAAAATGTTAAAAAGGTGATAAAATCAGCTCACTTTTTATCTTCTGTCTTTTCTGTGCTTTTGGCACTGTCCATTATTGGCCTTCTGCTTTTTACCCTGTCTTATATGCCTCAGTTTGGTAATCCAAACAATCCGACCGTGAACGAAGTTTATACTCGCTATATAGAAAGAGGCGTACGGGAAACAGGGGCTGTCAATATTGTTGCGGCAATGATTCTGGATTACCGCGCATTTGACACTCTCGGCGAGGCAATAGTTCTTTTTACCGCTGTAATGTCCGTCATACTGTTGATTCGTACAATCCCTGGTTCTTCGGAAACGCAGGTTATCAACAAAAGGCTAAGCGATATACAGCGGCCGTTGATTTTAAGGTTTATAGTCCTGTTGATTGTACCGTTTATTATTGTCTTCGGTATCTACATTATTCTTAATGGTCATCTGTCTCCCGGCGGAGGTTTTTCCGGCGGGGCGATTCTTGGCGCCGGAATGGCGCTTTGGGCAGTTGCCTACGGGGCTGAAAAAGTCCGCAAATTATTCAATTTTAAAACCTATACGCTTTGCAGCTGTTTAGCGCTGCTTTTCTACGCTCTTGTTAAGGGATATTCGTTCTATATGAGCGCAAGCGGACTTTCTACCGGTATTCCGCTGGGCACGCCGGGCAATCTTTTCAGCGCCGGCTTGATACTGCCTCTTAACATTTGTATCGGAATAGTTGTCGCCTGCACTGTGTATAGCCTTTATGCCCTTTTTTCCGAAGGTGAGGTGTAGACATGGAAGTTACGGCTATAATCTTATTTGGCATTGGATTAACTACTCTTTTATTGCAGAAAAACCTCATCAAAAAGGTGATTGGTTTTAACATTATGGATACGGCTATTTTTCTGTTCCTGGCTGCAAAAGGTTATATAAACGGCAGAGGCGCCCCAATAATAATTGACGGTGTTACGGATGTGGAGCTTTATATAAACCCCATACCTGCCGGGCTTATACTCACGGGTATTGTGGTTGCAGTTAGCATAACGGCAGTTATGCTGGCGCTTTGCCTTAAACTGTACGAGCATTACGGCACTCTGGACATGGAAAAAATTATCCTGTTGGCCGAAAGGAGGGACGACTGATGCAGCTTTACTATCACTTCCCGTTCTTCATTATCCTGCTGCCCCTGATATCATCGTTCCTGATAGCGCTTTTTAACAGCGAGAAAGCCGCGCGAGGTATTACACTGTTTGTACAGTTGATATTAACGGCATTGTCGTTTGCGCTTTTATTTTCACTGTTGAATGCGCCGGTAAGAACATTTACCTACAGGCTGGGGAATTTGCCGGCGCCCTGGTGCAACGAGCTGCGTGCAGGTTTATTTGAGGCAATGATGTCATGCGCTTTTGCAGTGGTTATGCTCTTTTCCATTACGGGGGGAAACGGCGATACTGCAAAAGATTTGAAAAAGGGAAAGATTCATTACTTTTATCTTTTACTCAACCTGCTTACTTCTTCTCTTATGGTGCTCGTGTTTACCAACGATATTTTTACTGCTTATGTCTTTATCGAGATTAATACTTTGGCTGCCTGTATTATTGTTGTTGCCAAGGAGAGCGGTGAAACGATTAAGGCTACCATTAAGTACATGGTATTAAGCATACTGGGTTCGGGATTGTTCTTAATGTCCACCTCGATGCTGTATGGGATTACGGGGCATCTTCTGATGGAGCCGGCGCATAATGTTGTCAGCGCTCTGGCTGCCACGGGGCAATACCATGTGCCGCTTATCACGACACTGGTTCTTTTTACGATTGCAGTCGCCGTCAAAAGCGCACTGTTTCCGTTTCATTCCTGGCTTCCTGATGCGCACGGGTCTGCGACAACCACCGCTTCGGCAGTGCTGTCGGGTCTTGTACTTAAAGGCTATATAGTACTGTTCATTAAATTGGTGTCCCGCGTTTATGGAATGGACGTTATCAATATGCTTGGCGTTATGCCGGCCCTGTTCACGCTCGGGCTTATCAGCATGGTTTTTGGCTCCGTCTTTGCCATGATGCAAAAAGACATCAAACGCATGATTGCGTATTCTTCAGTGGCTCATATCGGTTACATATTTATGGGGATCGGTTTTAATACTCCGGCCGGATTCGCGGCGGCAAGCTACCACATAATAGCGCACGCTTTTACAAAGAGTATGCTGTTTATTGCGGCAGGCGCGCTAATTAATATAGCGGGATCCAAAGTAATAGCCGACATGAGGGGCTCTGCCTTAAAGGGAAAAGTAGCGGGCGTCGCCTTTGTTACGGGCGCGTTTTCACTGATTGGAATTCCGCTTTTCGCGGGGTTCCCGTCCAAGTTTTACCTGGCAGGCGCTGCAATATCACAAGGAGGTCACGGCACATGGATTGCCGTTGTTATTTTGGCGTTGAGTACGTTTTTGAATGCGCTCTACTATGTTCCAACCCTGTTCAAGCTCTATTCGAAAGGCGATGAGCAGGGGGCAGTTCAAACAACCGGAGAGCTGTCGGGCGGGGGATACAAGGTAAAATTCTCCCCTGTTCCGACACTGGTCTGCTTAATAGCGGCTAATATTGCTCTCGGTATTTTCTATGTCCCGCTGCTGAATATTCTTGAAAGGGGGTTTGTGTTATTGGGATAATTACTTTTGCTGTGTTTTGAAGAAGTAGTTTTTTTTGGTTCAACGTTATTCAACACTGGACTATATTATTATTTTATTAGGAGGAACTTCTGATGCTACCTCTCGCAATTATTATTGTTTTGGTTGTTTCAGCTATTTTAATCGTTATTGCAAAGAATAATATTCTTGCAAAAGCCATGACCCTGATCGCTTTGGGTGTAGGTTTTGTTATTTCTATTGCAATTGTATCCGCAACATCTGACGGAGGGGCAATTACCTGGGCGGTTGGAGTAGCGCCCTGGAATATATCACTTTCTGTTGGTCCGCTGGAAGCTTTTATGGCATGTCTTTTTACGGGCATCGGGTTTTTAATCATGTGGGCTTCTACGACAATGATCGATCATGATGTCGAAAGAAAGAAAGTACCGCTGTACTACACCCTGATATGCTCGCTGATTGCCATGCTCTGCGGCGTAGTTTTCTTTGACAACTTGATAAACGTGTTTATCTTTATCGAGCTCAGCTCTATCGCTGCTGCGTGTATTGTCATTATTAAGAACCAGCCGGAAAATATTCGCGCAGGTCTTAAATATCTGACGCTGTCGATTCTGGGTTCCGGTTTTGTACTGATGGGTATTGTAGTTTTCTACACCATCACAGGTTCGCTTACCATGTCGGGTATACACGCCGGTTTACTGGGCAGCTTTGATGCCAACAAAAGCTCTGTGCTTTATGCATCAATATTCATTATCATTGGTGTGGCGTTCAAAAGCGCTTTGTTCCCAATGCACATCTGGCTGCCGGATGCACACGGAACCGCTCCGTCACCGTCTTCGGCCACGCTTTCAAGTCTTGTACTGAAAGCCTATGTTGTTTTCTTTATCAAGATTTTATACGTAGTGATTGGCCACGGCATACTGAGCCACGATCCGGCGCTTTCCATGCTGCTGCAGATAATTCTGTTTTTCGGCGCAGTCGCTATGCTTGCCGGCTCTGTTATGGCAATTCTGCAGACCGACATCAAGCGCATGATTGCTTATTCTTCTGTGGCGCAGATCGGTTATATCTTTATGGGAATAGGGCTTGCCAACCAGTTGGGTTTGCATGCGGCTATTTTCCACATCATGGCTCACGCGGTTACCAAAGCAGGACTCTTCCTTGTAGCGGGCTCCATTATTGAACAAACTCACAACCGCAGACTGGACAAGATGGACGGCCTTGGAATTCAAATGCCTGTTACAATGCTGTTTTTCACAATAGGCGCCCTTTCCATGGTTGGTATTCCGATGTTTATCGGCTTTAACAGCAAGTGGAATTTTGCTATGAGCATTATGGACTCCGGACAGTTCTGGGTAATGGTCGTACTGGTAATTTCTTCTTTGCTTAATGCACTTTACTATCTGCCGGTGGTTATTCGCTCCTTCTTTGGTGAAGAAGCGCGGAAGAAGGCGGAAAATCGTGAATCGCTGGAGCGTTCCGTTGGCGGCTTGCTGCCGATTGGCGTGCTGTCTTGCTGTGTTATACTTTTTGCGGTATTTAACAGCGCATTCGCTTCCTTTTTCAGGATGGTAGTCGAAAGCATTTGGTAATGTTCTCAATTTTTCAATTGAAAGAGGAACGCGCATGAATATATTTACAATAGTCCCGGTTTTGTTCCCGATACTTGCCGGCGGAATGTTACCGCTGCTGGGTTTGGACGAAAACAGGAAAACCCGCCAAATATATGTTGCTTCTGTTGTTGGATTGAATGTTGTATTCGTCTTTCTTGCAATAGTTCAAACAAATCTTGAACTCAGGCTGTTTCGGGTTACTGATGCTGTTTATATGCTTTTAAGGGTTGATGATCTGTCGAGGTTTTTCCTTGTGCTGGCATCGCTCTTATGGCTTTTGGCAACATTTTATACATTTGAGTACATCAAGCATGAGGGGAAGGATATTCGTTTCTTTACCTTCTTCCTTATGACTCTTGGGGTAATAATGGGCATTTGCATGGCGGGCAATTATTTTACTTTATACCTCTTCTACGAGATGATGACTCTTATTACTTACCCGTTGGTGATTCATTCTGAAACGCCGGAGGCGATGAAGGCCGGAACTAAATACCTTATGTATTCTTTTTTCGGCGCATCATTTGCTCTGCTCGGTTTTGTTTTCATCGGTTATTTTGGAACTACAATCAATTTTACAGCCGGGGGCGTTTTGGATCCCGCCAAGGTGGCCGGCAACGAACAGTTGCTATTGGTGGTTTTCCTGCTCTCGTTTATCGGGTTTGGTTGCAAGGCAGGCATGTGGCCGCTTCACGCCTGGCTGCCAACGGCTCACCCTGTTGCACCGGCGCCGGCGAGCGCCCTGCTTTCCGGTGTTATTACAAAAGCCGGTGTTCTGGCAATTATCAGAATAACGTTTTTCATCTTTGGGGTGAATTTTGTTTACGGTAGCTGGGTGCAGACGGTTTTGATGGTGATGACTCTGTTCACCGTCTTTATGGGGTCGATGCTTGCGTTCAAGGAAAAACTTCTTAAACGCAGGCTGGCCTATTCCACTGTTTCTCAGGTTTCTTATGTGCTGTTTGGTTTCACCATTTTGAGCCAGACGGGTTTTTTGGGTGCGATGCTTCATATTGTTTTTCACGCACTGATCAAGAACGTACTCTTTTTGGCTGCCGGCGCCATTATCTACATGACGCACAAGACTTATGTCTATGAGCTGAAAGGAATTGGCAAGGCAATGCCGATCACGATGTGGTGCTTTACTTTGGCATCTGTTTCGCTGGTGGGCATTCCGCCTACATCCGGTGTTGTAAGCAAGTGGTTCCTGGCAATGGGCGGTATTATTTCAAATCATCCGCTGCTTGGCACTATAGGAGCTGGCGTCTTGCTTGTAAGTGCATTGCTGACGGGGGGTTATTTGATTTCCATCTTTGCCAGCGCATTCTTTCCCGGTGCGAACTTTGACTATAAAAACCTGAAAAGTACCGAGCCGAACAAGCTTATGACAGTCCCTCTTGTGATTCTTTCGGCTTGTTGTGTTTTGTTCGGTATTTATCCCGTCCCGTTGATGAATTTCATCAATAGAATTGCAGCTCAGCTGTTTTAATTGGAGGTGAATCAACTATGAAATTAATGGGACACTACGGCCTTTTATTTCTTGTTTTTTGGCCGTTTTCCGCTGCCTTTATAAGTTACTTGATAGGCAGATGGAACAAACAGTACCGGGATTATTTTGCTAACCTTGCCGTATTCCTTGAGTTTGCTGCTGCAATTATTATGGCTTTCTCCGCCAGCAATGAGCATCCTCCTGTTTTTCAGTGGCTTGGCTTTATGGGCTTCAGAATCTACCTGACAATAGACGGGTTCCGCTGTATCTATGCGGTAATAACATCCCTTATGTGGCTGATGACTACTTTGTACTCCCGTGAATACTTTGCCCACTACCGGAATCGCAACCGGTATTACTTCTTTATGCTTTTAACGCTTGGCGGTACAATGGGCGTTTTCCTCTCGGCAGATTTGATTACTACATTCCTGTTCTTCGAGATGATGTCCTTTACGTCTTATGTTATGGTGCCGCACGACGAAAGGCCGGCGGCAATTTTGGCTTCCAAAACTTACATGGCTGTTGCAGTAATCGGCGGTTTGGCAATGCTTTTCGGAATTTTTATTATCAACCATCAGCTTGGAACAGTGGAGATAGGCAAATTGTACTATGCGGCAAGAGAATTTGAAGGCAACAGGTTTATGCTCTATCTTGCGGCAGCTTTTATGCTGGTTGGCTTTGGCGGCAAGGCGGGTATGTACCCGATACATATCTGGCTGCCCAATGCCCATCCTGTAGCGCCGGCTCCGGCTAGCGCTCTGCTTTCGGGCGTTCTAACCAAGACCGGTATCTACGGAATAATTATTGTAAGCATCTTTCTCTTCTATAATGATCCCAACTGGGGAATGGTGATGCTGGTTATAGGTGTTCTGGGTATGTTCACCGGAGCGTTTCTTGCTTTGTTTTCCATCGACCTTAAGCGCACGCTCGCCTGTTCTTCAGTATCCCAGATAGGGTTCATCATCGTGGGTGTGGCAATGCAGGTCATACTAAGAGCCAACATGGCGGATTATGACACATCCAGATACAGCATTATGCCCATACAGGGAACAATCCTGCACATGATGAACCATTCACTCATCAAGCTGGTGTTGTTTATCATGGCTGGTGTCGTGTATATGAATCTGCATCAGCTCGATCTGAATAAGGTTCGCGGTTTTGGACGCGGCAAGCCGCTGTTTACTTTCGCGTTTCTTATGGGAGTGATGGGCATTATCGGTATTCCGTTCTGGAATGGTTATGTCAGCAAGACATTGCTGCATGAAAGCATTGTGTATCATATTCACTACTTCTATAACTACACAACTGTATCAAGGTTCTTCCAGGTAGTGGAAAGTATCTTTACCCTTACCGGCGGCTTGACAACTGCTTACATGATTAAGATTTTTACGTGCGTTTGTATAGAAAAGAACCAGTTTAATCAGGAAAAGCTGACTGCCTTAAACAAGAAGTACATATCCCCTGTAAGCGGTGCGGTGCTTTTTATTTGCGCGCTTTTACTGCCGATTCTGGGCTTCCGTCCATACGTTTTCATGATACCCATTGCAAACTTTGCAAAAGATTTTATGAGGGCGTCTTCTGAATACGAAGTGCATTTCTTTGCATGGGCAAACGTAAGAGGTGCGGTGGCTTCTCTGGGAATTGGCGCGACAATCTATCTTTTCGTCGTTCGCGGCATTCTTATGAAGAAAGATGAAGAAGGCCGGTCTGTATATGTAAACCTTTGGCCAAAGTTCATTGACATTGAGAATAAGGTATACAAGCCGCTGTTGCTTGGATTGCTGCCATTTATCGGAGCCTTTGTTGCCCGGTCGATAGGCAATTTTATTACATTGGTATCGTCTCTTGGGTTTCGTGCATTTATGGCTTTCCGCAATTTCTGGCTTGTGTTTGCTCCGGCAAGAACGGGAGTCAAGGCTGCAAAGCTGCAGGCCGATTTTGAAAAATTCTATCAGGGGCTGCCCAATGTCAACGCCGTAAATATGCGCGAAGGCTATGAGAAAATGCTCAGGGAATTTTCTGACATTCATACTGATTATCTGCATACCGGCTACGAAAAAATTACCCAGAAAGCATCTGATGTTCATCTTGATGCCGAGCATCTCCACTCAGGTTACGATAAAATACGCGAGAAGTCGCCGCATATCAATGTTGATAAATACAGGGAAATCTATGAAAAAATAAGGGTTAAGCCCGCTAATTTCATGGAACGGATATTTGGAAGCATTGCAGGCACAAGGTTCGGTTTTATGAAATCTGTGGTAAACTCGCTTGCGTACAGTTTGCTTTTATTCCTTATAGGAGCGCTTGTAATTTTTATCGTGGTGTTTTTACTGTCCAGTTAACTTTAATTTATTTGTATTGCGCATGGACGAGGTTCTCCCCTTCCATGCGCATTTTTTTTGCAATTAACTTTTATTCCATTCCCAAAGAATCCAGTCTTTCCAGCGCCCAGTGGGTATATTTACGGATACGGCTGTCGGGATCATCTTTCAGTTTTTCCAGAATGTCCCGGCCATGCGAGGTTTTCAGTTTTTCCAGCGCCTTTACTACACACACGCGCACTTCCTGGTCGGGGTCTTTTGCGGCCAGAACCAGACCGCGGAAAGCCGGCAGGGTATCCATGAGCGAGAGAAGCAGCGCCGCTTCCCTTCTGACTTCGATGTCCCTGTTAAGGAGCCTTCTTTTGGCCTCGTCCACATATCCGGTTTCTTCAAGAATCTTTACCAGGAAGGGCTTGAATGATGCAACCTCATCTTTTAGTATTTCCAGAATTTGAGGCTCGGCTTTTCTCCCCTGCGCCTTAAAGACCGGAATTATTTTTTCACGCAGCTGCGGCTCGGCGTCTTTGAATATTTCGATAAGCTGAGTAATGTCGCGTTTGGTTGTTCTCATCGCCAGAGCTTTTTCTGCATGCTCGCGGAATTCGTTCATGGAATCCAAAACATCGACAAGAATCGTTATTCCTTCCGCGCTGGCCTGTCCCAGTCCGGCAATGACGCCCATTTTTACTATTTCTGTCTCGTAGGGATCGTTAATTATATTTTTTAATATTTCCATGGCGGCAGCGTTGCCATGTCTTGCAATAACTTCTGCCGTTGCCAAGCGTACTCTTTCCACCGGATCGCGGAGCATGGATGTTTCCTGATTAAGAAGGCGTATCTCTCCATATCCCAAAAGAGCCTTGATTGCGGCAACCCGTACATCGGGGTCAACATCCTTTAATGAGGATCGGATTTCTTTAACAAAACTGTCATTCTGTGTCGCAGGAAGAATTGATATTATGGCCGCTCTTATCTGCGAATCAGGCGATGCAAGAAGCGTTCTGGCTTTTTCTTCAAAAACTTCCTGCGGATAACTTGTAATAATGGATGCAAACTCTTCGGCTTCTTCCGCCTTCATTATGGGAAGGCTTTCCAGTACTCTCTGCAGGCAGAACGGCAGACGAAGCCGCCCAAGTATTTTAAGAGCCGAGATTCTGATGACGTGTTTATTTTCTTCATATTCGGTATTCAGGATGCTAAACACCATTGGTAAAATCATGTCGGGATTGGCATTACCCAAGATGTTCACCAGTTCTTCTCTTTCCGGAAAGGCAGGGTTTTCGAGAAAACGCAGAAGCACAGGCAGAAAGATAGTCTCCGCTTTTTGCGGAAGCCTCGGCAGAAGAAGTTCCAGAAATGCCGGCTCATTCTCTCTTCGGGAAAGTTCTTCTGCAAAAAGTTCCAGGGCTTTTGCACCTCCCCTTATTGCGGCTGCTTCCAGAGTTTTTGTATATATTTCTTTGTTTGTAGAATCCGGCTTTCTGCCGCTGAAAAACTCAAACACTTTTTCTTCCAGATAGCAGATGCTTTCCTGTGTTCCGCCGGGGCCGGTAAGAAGACGGGCGGCAACCAGCAGGGGCGCTCCGTCTCCAGGAGGATACTTTCTGAGGAAGCCGGAGATATTTACTTCCAGCGCTTTATATAAAAGATTGACACTGTGATCTATGCCGCTGGGATCGTCGAGCGTGTTTTTCCCCAGAATGGATGCAAGAACTCCGGTTTTTTCTAAAAAAGCCGCCGCAGGGTAACGCAATTCCTTAGTCGCGCTTTCCAGTGCAGAAATTGCAAAGGTTCTGTCTTCCAGGCTTTCCGGATCGAGCAGTTCCAGTACACGCATAGATTCCACGGCGCTTAAGAATTTGTTTTTCAGACTATAACGATCCAAGAATTCTTTTGCAATGCGTTTTTTGGCGGCTTTGCGGACTTCATAAACAGGATCGTGAAGGAGTTTGTCCCACAGTACAGCCCAGGTCTTGTCACCGTCGGCAGTAAATTTTTCTGTAAGGATTTTCCTTATAATGGGGTGCGGATCGAGGAGACCGTCTTCCAGGCTTCTTTCTGTAAGGGATTCTTTGTTGAGAAGAAGAAGCCGGTAGGCAAAATAGCGCGCATACCATTCCGGCTCTCCGGTTAATTCCCGGATAAGCGCTCCCTGATTCTCCAGAAAGCTTCTGCAAAAGGCCGGATCAAAATCTTCGCCCCTGCATGAGTCAGCCAAAAGCCGTATAACTTTTTCTTCGCCTTCGGTCTGCACCCAGTTGAAAAAAGTTCCGCGTGTAGTCGGATGCTGCCCGGCGGCAAGGAAGGCCTTAAATGCAAAAGAGCTGTGACAGTATAAAAGCACCCGCCGTATATCGGCGCTTCCCGGCGAATGGGAGAGCTTTTGTACCCACTTGTCTGCAAGGCCTGTTTCCCGGACAACCCTTGGCCCCCATTGACGCGAGTATCTTTCCATACGCCTGGAATAGCGTACAAGTTTCTCCGGCGGATAATACTCTGAAAATTTTCTGAGTGCATCCGCAGCATGCGGCGCATCCTGCGCTGTGATAATCCTGCGCAGGCGCATCTTAAAAATCCGGGTGCGAAGAAACCAGTATGCTAGAAGTGCAAGAAGAATTACCGTTACAGGAATGGCGCCCAAAACCCAGGCCGGAATATTTCCTCCCTGAAAAGAGTTAAAAAAATCTGTCATTTTTATTACATCTCCTTTTATATTTAATACCGGATCATTTCAGTCCAAGTACATTGTACACTCGTATAGAATCTTCAATACCCTTGATGCGGACTTCCCGCTTTTTTTCCAGGCGGAACATATCACCGAGTTTATCCCTGGTTGTCTGTGAAATAATAACCTCATCGGGGCCCGCAATGCCCTCCAGCCGCGCAGCAAGATTGACCGTGTTGCCTATAACCGAATAATCCATCCGCTGCAGGCTTCCCAGGTTGCCAGCTATCAGTGCGCCCGTGTTAATACCTATGCCGATACGCAGACGCTCGGCATCCTTGCGGAAAAATTTCCGTTTGGACGAGCGCACCATGTCCTGAATCGCGAGTGCGCAGAGAACGGCATTGACGGCATCGTCCTTCTCTTCCGTCATCGGAACGCCCCATACAGCCATTATGCAGTCGCCAATAAATTTATCAATGTAGCCTTTATGACGGACAATGTGTTCAACTGCTTCACCGAAAAAGCCGTTCAGGGTTTCGATAATTTCTTCCGGATCGCGCCCCTCGGAGAAGCTTGTGTATCCGCGAATGTCTGCAAAAAATACAGTGGCATTTTTTTTATCTCCCCCAAGTTTGATTCTGTCGGGGGCTTCCATCAGGCTTGTCATTACTTCCTGGGACATGTAGCGGCAGAACATATCTTTTATTACCCGCCGCTCTTCGCTCACAGCCTGCACGGTTTGTTTTAGTTCATTTTCCCGCGTCTGGTTTGTGAAAAGAAGAGTCAGCCCTTCTTTTTTGCCCCGCGGAGTTTTTAGCGGAGAAATATTCAGGGAATAATCCATTTCCTTTTCACCCGCACGGTAGATGCCCTTCATACCCAGGACTTCATTTCCACTTTCCAGGCTCTCGTTAATCATCTGCAAAGTTTTGGGTGAAAGTGATTTTTGGAAAGTGTCTTTTATATTATTGCCCAAATCTCCCTGCCTAAGACTCATGGCTTGGGCTGCAGCTTCATTAAAATACTGAATTTGCCCCATCGGATCGGTCGTGATGACAATATTTGTCATGGAATTAAAAACATTATCCTGATATCGTTCCATGCTGTTGATTTTTTGCAGAGACTCCCTGGTCTCTTCAAAGAGCTTTAAGGTCTGCATGGCGCCGCCTGCAAGCTTCGTGTAGGAATCCAAAAAGAAAAAACGATGGCGGTTAAAAAAACACGGCTTTTGCGAGGCTACAAACAAAACACCTATCTCACGGGGCGGGCTGACAATTGGAAGAGCCATTCCGCTTTTCATTGCCGGGTGAATGAGTACTTCTTTTAGAAAGGCAGGGGTTTGTGTATTAATGCTCTGCGGCTCCGGCGCTTCCCGTGGCTTCCCGCCGGCAGCCGTGCCGCCCTGCACTGCATTTTTTCCCATGGTTTGCTTGTTGTTAAAAATAAGCGCTTCCCCGCATTCACGTAAAAACCGGATAAGCTCGCTGCTCCCGGAAATCGTTTCCGGAACAGGAAACTTTGTTCTTTTAAAAATTAATTCCAGATCACTTCTGCGGTCTTCTGCATTTTTGAAAATATAAAAAGCCGCCAGATCGGCATGGGAGATATCCTGAGCCTGTTCTACAAAAATGTTAACAAGGTTTATAAAGTTCTTTTCCCGCGCCAGCAGTGCGCCCGCCCGTACCAGTTCCTGGTCTATCAATTGCTCCCTGCTCTTTTCGGGAGCAGAGGGCTTCTTTTTGGCAAGAGACCGGTTACGCAAAGAAAAAAGATTCATATTAATAATTATAGTAATACCGCTTTTAATTCATGACAAGGAGGCTTGGCGGGCGTTTGTGTTGCGGGGGGGGGTTGCGCGGGTTTTTGGGAGTTTCCCATCTGCGTCGGCTGATTGACCACACATGGAAAATGTGCTGATGTATTAAAATGAACTTAGACGATTTTGAATCTTATGTTGAATCAATAATTCTGGAAAGAGGCATTGACTACTATGTATCAGGAAGTGTCATCTCTTTGGATTATGATGGCACGGAATGGGTTGCCGAAGTAACCGGCACATCCAATTATACGGTAACGGTAACGCTTACAGAAGATGGAAAAATTACAGATACATATTGCGACTGTCCATACGATATGGGTGAATACTGTAAACATCAAATAGCAGTTTTTTACGCACTGAAGGATGACCGGAAATCCGGTAAGTCTATAGCAAAGAAAGGTAAAAATAAAGAACTCCAGGATTTGCTTAATAAACTAACCAAGGCAGCTCTTATATCTTTGGTAATGGAATATGTTAAAAAAGACAGGCGAATAAAAGAAAAGATATTTTTTCAATATGGAAAACAGAGCAGCTTATATGAATATGCGCGAAATGTTATTCGAAGCTCAATTGACAAGGTAAAACATCGCGATTTTGTAGAATATAGAGATGTACGTCATGCTGTAGATGGTGTAGATACAGTAATGGATATTATTGATGATCAAATTGATTCCGGGCATACTCGAACTGCTATCTCACTTTGTATTGTTATTTTAGAAGAAATGCTGGATCTAATTCAATACTGCGATGATTCAAATGGCACTGTTGGGGGAGCTATCACGTCAGTAATAGAAAGAGTCAGCGAAGCAGTATGTTTGAAGAAATTGAATCCGGAAGATAGCAAAAAAATCTTTGATATGGTGTTTAAACATATAGATGATAAACGCTATTCTGGCTGGACTGACTGGCAAATTGATTTGCTCTTTACCATTATACCTTTGTGTAATGACCTTACAAATCGCAGCAAAATGGAACAATATCTGGCAAAGGAAGAAAGCGCTCTTGCGACAAATGAATGGAGCAGCGATTATAAAAAACACCAGCTGCAAAAGCTTCAATACGAAATTCTTAAATCTTTAGACAGTAAAGCAACCGCTGATTCATATTTGGAACTGCACCTGGATAACAGTGATTTCAGGGAGACCATCATCGAAAATGCAATATCAAGGGGAATGCTTGATAAGGCTCTGAAACTATGTCTTGATGGCGAGCGCAAAGACAATTCATATAGAGGATTGGTACTAAAATGGAAAGAACTTAGGTACACTATTTATGAAAAAACAAAAGATAAACAAGCACAAAAATCATTAGGCTTGGAATTGTTGCATGGTGATTTCAAATATTATCCGAGGCTAAAGGCTTTATATACAAAAGATGAATGGCCGGATATTCTGCAGGCTATTTTGGAAGAATTGCGGAAAAATAGCCATAATTATGTTAAGGTATTGATTCATGAAAAATTGAAGCCACAGCTTTTGGAATACTGTAAGGAGAATAATTCTACAATTACATTATGTTACGAGCACCTGCTGCCAGATCATAAAAATGAAGTTGCACTGATTTTCACAAAACATATAAAACAATATGCAAGTTATAAAGATGGAAGAAGCCATTATCGCAGTGTATGTGATCTCATACGAGAATTTAAAAAAGCCTGCGGGGTAAAAGCTGCGCATACAGTTAGGGATAAATTGGCAACAGAATATGCAAGACGCCCGGCTTTTTTGGATGAGTTAAGCAGGGTGTAAATCTGGTAATACGATTATTTAGGAGACATGGCTTTCTAATTCAAATTTCTATGTTATATTAATGAGCAAGGAGACAAGCCAATGGCAGTAGAAAGCAAGAATAACACCGCAAGCATCGGCTTTGAGCTGCAAATCTGGGAAGCTGCGGACATCCTTCGTGGTAATATGGATGCGGCTGAGTATAAACACGTAGTGTTGGGTCTCATCTTTCTTAAATATATTTCGGATAAGTTTGAAGAACGCTACCGTGAACTAGAAACCGAAGATGATGACGTAGAAGATAAAGACGCTTACGCCGAGCAGAATGTGTTTTTTGTCCCGTCTTCGGCTCGGTGGGGCAAAATAGCCGAAGCCGCCCACAAAGAAGAAATCGGTACTGTTATCGACAACGCCATGCGAGCAATTGAAAAAGAAAACAAACGGCTAAAAGATATCCTGCCTAAAAATTACGCACGTAATGAATTAGACAAACGGCGCCTTGGAAATGTCGTTGATTTATTCACCAATATTCAAATGATTGATCATGGAGAGGAAAAAGATATTCTCGGACGTACCTATGAATACTGTCTTTCCAAGTTTGCCGAACGGGAGGGCAAACGTGCAGGCGAATTTTATACTCCCTCTTGCGTTGTGCGTACACTTGTAGAGGTGCTCCAGCCATTCAAAGGGCGTGTGTATGACCCATGCTGCGGCTCGGGGGGAATGTTCGTACAATCCGCAGAATTTGTTAAGAATCATAGCGGAAACAGACGGGATTTTTCCGGGTGGAATTTATCAATTTATGGACAAGATTCAAACCCTACTACTCGTAAAATGGCACTGATGAACCTCGCCATTCGCGGTGTTGAAGCAGATCTCGGCGCTTCCGATGCTGACACATTCCACAACGATCTGCACCCCACGCTGAAAGCCGACTTTATCCTCGCAAATCCACCCTTTAATCTCTCCGACTGGAACGATGGCTCATTGAACGATGACCTGCGGTGGAAGTATGGGTTGCCGCCGTCTGGTAATGCCAACTTCGCATGGCTCCAGCATATGATTCACCATCTTTCCCCAAGCGGAAAAATCGGCATGGTACTTGCAAATGGCTCGCTTTCTTCCCAGAGCGGCGGTGAAGGAGAAATACGACGAAAGATCGTAGAAGACGATTTGGTTGAAGGTATCATCGCAATGCCTACGCAGTTGTTCTTTACGACCCAAATACCCGTGTCACTTTGGTTCATAAACAGGAACAAGAAACAGAAAGGAAAAACGCTGTTTGTTGATGCACGAAAGATGGGAACAATGGTAACCCGCCGCCTCCGCGAAATGACAACAGAGGATATTGCCAAGGTTGCTAAAACTTTCGAGGCTTTCAACAATGGAAAACTGGAAGATGTAAAAGGATTTTGTGCCGCTGTTACCACAGAGGTAATTGCCAGACAGGACTATATTCTTACGCCAGGCCGGTATGTAGGTATTGAAGAGCAAGAAGACGATGGCGAACCGTTCGAAGAAAAAATGACACGGTTAACCCATGAGCTTTCAGCAATGTTTAAACAGAGCCATGCCCTTGAAAAAGAAATTAAAAAGCAACTGGGAAAGATAGGGTATGAAATCTAAAAAGAAAAAAACCGGAGTTACCATTCGCAGTTCAGCGGCTGAATATTTAACCTTTGCGGCTTCAACCGGTGACAACCAAAAAAGCGTTGAGATGCGGTATGAAGATGAAAACATCTGGCTGACGCAGAAAATGATGGCGGAGCTTTATGATGTAAATGTCCGTACTATCAACGAACATTTGGTGAATATTTTCTCAGATCGTGAATTGGATGAAAATTCAGTTATCCGGAAATTCCGGATAACTGCTTCAGATAGAAAAACATACAATACAAACCATTATAGTCTCCAGGCTATTATAGCTGTTGGCTTTAAAGTCAACAACGAACGTGCCGTACAGTTCCGCAAGTGGGCGAATCAGATTGTCAAGGACTATACCATCCAGGGCTGGACAATGGATGTAGACAGGCTCAAAAAAGGGCATATGTTTACAGATGATTATTTTGATCGCCAATTGGCACATATTCGTGAAATACGCCTGTCAGAGCGAAGGTTTTATCAAAAAATTACCGACATTTACGCTACTTCGTTTGACTATGACAAGGGTGCAAAAACCACAAGGGAATTTTTCAAGCTGGTTCAGAACAAAATGCACTGGGCGGTTCACCGGCATACAGCTGCAGAATTGATTGTCGAAAGAGCTAACGCAGACAAAGAGCACATGGGCCTTACTACATGGGAAACTGCTCCTGACGGCAAAATTATTAAGGCTGATGTATCTATCGCAAAAAATTATCTTAGTGAAGAAGAAATGGATTATCTTGAACGCATCGTATCAATTTATCTTGATTTTGCGGAACTCCAGGCTCAGCGAAAAATACCAATGTCTATGGAAGATTGGGCAAAACGGCTTGACGGCTTTTTGGAATTTAATGGCAATGAAATTTTAACCGATGCTGGGAAAATAACTCATGAACAGGCAAAGCTCTACGCAGAAACAGAATTTGAAAAATACCGCATTGTGCAAGATAGGCTATTTGAAAGTGATTTTGACAGATTTGTTAAGCTTGAGGAAAAAGTGGGTAAGGATCTGAGGAGGGAGAAGAAATGAAGAGAACAAATAATAGATATGTTAATATTGTACAGGATGTCTTATGAGTAATTGGTATAATGTTCAAGTAGAGCAGCTTGGCAAAATTATCACAGGTAAAACTCCAAGAACTTCTATATCAAATAATTATGGTGGAACTGTACCATTTCTAACACCATCAGATGATATGAATGTCAAGTTTGTAACGGCTACAGCCAGAACCTTAACAAAAAAAGGACTTTCGGAAGTAAAGAATTGCTTACTCCCACTTCATTCGATTTGTGTAAGTTGTATTGGTTCAGACTTGGGAAAAGTTGTTATGACCACTGAGCCAACTGTCACTAATCAGCAGATTAACTCGATAATACCAAACCCTGAGTTCGATGCAAATTTCATTTATTATGCAATGTGTATGTTGGGTAAGGAGCTTAACTTCATAAGCAAAACATCAACGGCTGTTCCAATTGTGAATAAAAGTTCCTTTTCAAGCTATACAATAAAAGCTCCTCCGCTTCTAGAACAACGCGACATAGCAGCAGTACTCTCCTGCTTGGATGATAAAATCGCCCTAAACAAAAAGGTAAATCATCATTTAACAGTATCGAGATCCGCAACAGAAAGCTCTCCAGACATCAGGCAGGGCAAAAGGGTATCGCGGAGAGCGGCGAGATTTTCTCTTTCAAGACCATTGGTAAATATTTTATCGAAGAAAGTTCCTACAGTTTCTGCAAACTGATTAATAACATCAATTTCTGGGATAATTATCTGCTCTGATTCAAGGAATCCAGAAATATCAAAATTTTTTATTCCTGTTGTGCCGTTTTCATAAGAGAACATTACATTTTGAGTGTAAAGATACTTCCAATAGAAGTATACAAAAGACGAATACCCTGAAAGTGGCTTTATTGCACGACAAAAGTTAGTGCAGACCATACCACAGCCATAACGGTCAAGTAGCGATTGTGTAATCAATGCACAGCGACCTGTTGACTGAGTGGGACTTCCTCCAGAGATTTCTATTACGATGTCTCCAATTGTTAGTTTCTTAATTGTGTAGCTTTTCGGCAAGATGTAGCGGATTGGCATTTTACCCATATTTCCCGCATTAACATCAGGTATGTCGGCACCCCGAATACAATATGTTTCTTGGGTACAATTACTTGTTGGAGTATCTGTTCCCCAGTCACCGCTTAGTGTTGTAGAGATAATCTCGTTGAATGTGCCTTCCCGCCAATCTCTGGGCATTTCCCCACTCCAAGGCTCGAAATCCACAAACCAGCTCTTGAAAATTGCCTGTGCCATCTGCTCTAAATGATGATTTATCTTTTTGTTAACGCTTATTTTTTCATCTAACGACCGTAAAGCACATCCAATTTCTTTTTGCTCAACAAGAGGTGGTAATAGCATTTCTAAACCTTCAATATCAGAAGCTTTAATGGAAGGATAAGCCGAAACGCTCTGCTCGCCAATTGCATGTAAACTCTCCACAATTTCATCTTGTGAGAGGTAATAGTATAAAAAGTCGCTGTCCGCCGCTGTTTTATCGGTTGTAATAACTGCAAAGCCAGTTGAAACGAGCATATTCGGTAACACTTCTTTCACGATGCTATAATGCCGCTGATTTGGGCGTACAGTCGAGTAAAGGATGTCATCAACAGTAACCTTGCGCCGCGCCCTACTTGGTAAGATGTCCTTTCCCATTACAATGTGCTGGACTTCATCAATACAGTTTTCAGTAACGTTTCCCGTATCCAAATAGTTGACAAATGGCCAATTCTCCGACAGTGAATATGTTTGCAGATTTATCTTACAGATGTCACCTACTCGCTTTGATTTCCACCCTTGCGGCATTGCAATTACCCTCTTTTTTTACCCAATGAATTTCCTATGCGAATTCTTAACATTCGTCTGATTCACCATTGCATAGAACATGGTCGTATCTATTCTAACATGACCAAGCAAACGTTGCACCTGCTCTATGGGCATCCCCTTGTCAATGGCTCGTGTAGCCATAGTTCGCCTGAACTTATGTGGATGAACCTTGCTTAAATTTGCCCGTTTTCCAATTTTCCGGAGCCGTGTTTCTACACCGCCAATCATCAGTCGTTTATTTGGTGCTGCAATTGATGTAAACAGTGCCGGATTAGTATCCAACCGTTCATTTAGGTAGTTTGATAGGTGTATTTTTGTTCGGGCATCAAAATAGACCACCCTTTCGGTGTTTCCCTTGCCAAAAACCACACACTCCCGTTCATGAAAGTTAATATCCTCGCGATTCAATTGGATTAATTCGCCAACCCTCATACCTGTTGACACCAGGAGATCAATCATAGCCAAATCGCGAATTTCTTTGCAGGAATCCCGTAATAATTCAAGTCCTTCATCAGAAAAAGTGTCCTTGATAGTTTTTTCCGTTTTAATTTTTCGGATTCGCCGTACAGGGCTTTTAAAAATATAGTCTTCATCTTCCAGCCAGCCAAAAAAACTAGAAAAAATACGCCTCATATTATCGATAGTTACCTTGCTGGAACATCGTTTTTGCTGGAAATTTGCCAAATAATACCGAAGATCATCGGTGTTTATCTCTCGCACTGGCTTATTAACACTGTTTATCATTTGACGAATGGTAGAATTATAGTATTTTAATGATTTTTCAGAACATCCTTCAATACGTTTTGCGGAAATAAACACAACGAGTACCTCTTCGCTTCCAATATTTCCCTGAATATTAGACATTTCACACTTTTTTACTTCCACATCATGGAGGGTGAAACTAAGTACCCGTCGTAGTTCGTCCATTTGTGCAGATGATAGTATCCTTGCCATGTTTGCCTGAATTTCCGAAATAAGCTTGTCTTTCATTCTGTTTCCTGCCTTAAATTGAATAAGATATGGTCTATAATTCGGCAGAAGGACGATAAATCATCATTTAGAGCAGATGGCACAGGCAATTTTCAAGAGCTGGTTTGTGGATTTCGAGCCTTGGAGTGGGGAAAAACCGTCTGATTGGTGGCCTGTTATGTTGGGTGATTTATGTGTTGTTGTTACAAAGGGAACAACACCGACCACTTTAAAGCGGCCATTTGTGGCGGAAGGCATTAATTTTGTTAAAGCAGAAAGCATTTTAGACGATCATTCTATCGATTTCGGTAAACTTGCATTCATTGATAGCAAAACAAATCTCTTGTTGAGTCGTTCGATGTTGAAGGAAAACGATATTATCTTCTCAATAGCAGGAACCTTGGGACGCTTTGCCTTGGTTTGCACAGATTTATTACCCGCAAACACCAACCAGGCTATCGCAATCATTCGAGCTGATACCTCAAAAATTAGCCCAGTGACCCTTTTTAGCTTTTTTGTAGGAGGATTACACTTGGAATTTTATACTAAGAACATTCAGCAGGCAGTGCAAGCAAATCTAAGCTTGTCTACTATTAAGGGTTTGTCAATATTCATGCCTTCAGAAAAAATTCTAGCCGAATATGCAGCTCTCATTGATCCGCTGTTTATACAATTTTTCCAGAACATCCAAGAAAACCGTAGTCTCGCCAGCCTTCGCGATACTTTGCTTCCAAAACTTATGTCCGGCGAGCTATCTATTGACGATCTCGGCAGCTCTAAATGATGATTTATCTTTGAGTAGTGTTCATATATAATACAAAAAGAGGTTATTTATGCCCTTTACCGAGGCAAATTACGAAAATGCTATTATAGAGGTGTTCCAAAACACTCTGGGCTATGCATCTGTCTATGGCCCGAATGTTGACCGGGATTATTCCTGCTCGCTTTATATGGATGAGCTTCTCCCAGCATTAAGGAAGGTAAACCCAAAACTACCGGAATCCGCTATTTCTGAAGCCGAATATAAACTTCGAAATTTAGAGAGTGGCACATTACTTCAGAAGAATGTCCTTTTTATGGACTATCTTCAGAATGGGGTATCAGTAAACTACCAAGAAAAAGATGAGCAGCTCTCGGCTTTAGTGTATCTCATCGATTACAAAAATATTGAGAGGAACACTTTTACTATTGCTAACCAATGGACAGTAATTGAGAACAGCGAAAAACGCCCCGATCTGATAGTTTTCTTGAATGGATTGCCTTTGGTAGTGATGGAGTTAAAATCACCTTCCCGTGAAGAAACCGATGTAAGTGAAGCTTACCGTCAGCTTCGTAATTACATGATCGAAATTCCATCTCTTTTTGCCTACAATGCATTCCTTGTAATGAGCGACCTTGCACAGTCCCGTGCCGGAACCATCACTTCTGGAGAAGATCGTTTTATGGAATGGAAAACAAAAGATGGCAGTTATGAAAATACGCAATATGCACAATTCGATACCTTCCTTGAAGGAATTTTCGACAAAACACGCTTTCTTGATATAATTAAAAATTTTATCTGTTTTTCAGGTGATACTAAAATACTTGGGGCGTATCATCAGTATTTTGCAGTGCGAAAAGCCATTGCATCTACATTGCGGGCAACTGATGGAGACGGCAAAGGAGGCGTATTCTGGCATACCCAGGGCAGCGGCAAGTCTTTATCGATGGTATTTTATGCCCAATTATTACAGGAAGTTTTGAATTCTCCAACCATTGTTGTTTTAACTGACCGCAATGACCTTGACGACCAACTGTTCGGTCAATTTGTCAAAAGCTCCGCATTTCTGCGACAGACTCCTCAACAGGCAGAAAGCCGCATCCATCTTAAAGAGCTGCTAGCCAAGCGGCAGGCTCATGGTATCATTTTTACAACGATGCAGAAATTCGAAGAATCGAATGAAGCTCTCTCTGATCGTCGCAATATCATTGTAATAGCAGATGAAGCTCATCGTGGGCAATACGGTTTAGAGGAAAAGGTAGATATAAAAACAGGCCGCATAATTCTTGGTACAGCACGAATTATTCGCGACAGTCTTCCAAATGCCACATACATAGGATTTACCGGAACGCCTCTTTCCTCCAAAGATCGCTCAACCATAGAAGTATTCGGCAACTACATAGACATTTACGACATGACTCAAGCGGTGGAAGATGGTTCGACGCGTCCCGTTTACTATGAGAGCCGCGTGATCCACTTAAAACTTGACGAGAATATTTTATGGCAAATTGATGCGGAGTACGATATGGTTGCTGAAAAAGCTCCGCCGTATCTCGTTGAAAAAAGTAAAAAAGAATTGGGCAGAATGGAAACTATTCTTGGAGCAGATGAAACCATTTCTGCACTATGCGAAGATATTATAAAACACTACGAGGAAAATCGTCAATATGAACTGACAGGCAAGGCCTTAATTGTCGCATATTCCCGTCCAATCGCAATGAGTATTTACCGTAAGCTATTACATATGCGCCCTGAATGGACAGAAAAACTCGGTGTTGTTATGACCAGTGATAATGATGATCCTGAAGACTGGCGGGGAATTATCGGCAACAAACGCCATAAAGAAGAAATGGCAAAAAAATTCAAGGACGACGACAACCCGCTCAAACTTGCCATTGTTGTTGATATGTGGTTGACAGGTTTTGATGTCCCGTCTCTTGCAACAATGTATGTTTACAAACCTATGTCAGGACATAACCTCATGCAGGCAATCGCTCGTGTAAATCGGGTATTCAAAAACAAAGAAGGCGGCTTAGTTGTTGATTATGTCGGTATAGCTTCTGCGTTGAAGCAGGCAATGAACGACTACACCAACCGTGATAAGAACAACTATGGCGATACAGATATTTCCAGGACCGCTTTACCTAAATTCATTGAAAAGCTTGAAGTTTGCCGCGCCTTGTTCCATGGCTTTGACTACTCCGCATTCATGGACAAAAACGCCATGGATCTTGCCCGTGCAAAATCAATTAGTAGCGGTGCAAATTTTCTTTCTGGTGTAGATAAGGAAAAACAGCGAGATATGTTCCTTAAAGAGGCCATGTTACTTCATCAGGCTTTGTCTCTCTGCCGCTCTATTCTTAGTGCTGAACAAAGGTTTGAAGCGGCATACTTCGAGGCAGTTCGGACACTTCTTACCCGTATCGGAGGTGAAGGTAAACCATTGTCCCTGGAAGAAATAAACGCCCGGATAAATGAACTGTTGAAAGCAAGCATCCAAAGCGAAGGAGTTATCAACCTGTTTTCCGATGTTAAATTAGGAATCTCTCTTTTCGATCCAAAATTCCTTGAAGAAATCGCTAAAATGAAGGAACGAAATATCGCGGTAGAAATCCTAAAAAAACTTCTTGCGGAACAGGTTTCGCTTTACCGCAGAACAAATCTTGTCAAGTCAGAGAAGTTTTCAGAAATGCTGTCACGTATGATGAAAGCATATATAAACGGTATGCTTTCTAATGAAGAAGTTATCGCTCAATTGATAAGTATGGCAAAAGATATGGCAAATGCATATGCAGAGGGCGAAGAACTTGGCTTGAGTGATGAGGAATTGGCGTTTTATGATGCATTGACCTTCCCTGAAGCTGTTAAGGATTTTTATCAAAATGAGGAACTTGTAGAAATGACACGGGAACTAACCGGTATGCTGCGTAAAAATCGCACTATTGACTGGCAAAAAAAAGAATCTGCCCGTGCAGGCATGCGGCGTATGGTCAAGAAATTGTTAAAAAAATATAAATACCCGCCGGAAGGTATGGAAGATGCGATCGCCACAGTTATCGGTCAGTGCGAAATGTGGACTGATAATTAAGGAGAGACCAAAATGAAAAATATTTCTAGTCGACTATTGCACACAAAAAAGAGGGACACCTCTTTGCGCCAAGCCGGAATAAACCGTTAAAATCAAAACATCCTAATTAAAGTATAAAGTCAATCTCATTTCCCAACCATCTTTGTTACCCATTCTTTCCAAGCCGCTTCCCGTATACCCTTGCGGGGCATTTCCAGCCTAGATATACTTTTCTTGAGGAAAGCTGTACTTAAATACTTAAGTAGATATATGTCTTTAATTTTTACAGATGATTATTTAGAAGTTTGAGTAAAATGGGGGAAACAAATGAAAAAAACACAAGAATTTATGGAAATACTAAAATGTGACTGCGGTTGTTCAATGCTGGTTGTGGAAAAAACTATATGGGAGGATGGTGATATTGACTTTGATATATCAATTCAGGATTCCCGCTACGATCATAATAACACAACAATATGGGGTAGAATCAAAGGCGCAATAAAAATACTCTTTGGAAAACCTGTATATTATAGTGATGTTTATATTAGCAAGCCTGAGGTTTATAAAAATTTCGTTGAGAAAATGAAGGGGCTTATTTAACTGGCAGCTTATTTTTTTCAGTATCAAGCATATTTTTGCAATTGTCACAACTATATGGGGGAGCATTGTCATAATAAAAAAAGTTGGTAGTCCCGCATTTTTCACAATAAAAGTTCGAGTTTGGGTACTTCAAATGTTCTTCCGTTTACTGTTTTTTCCATCTGTTTCTCTAAAAAAACTATATCAAAAAGCAAAAGCTGCTTCAAGCATGGTCTTGAAAAATTCTAGATAAGGTATCACTATGGATCAGGAATATTTGGAAACTATCAAAAATACAGATAAAGAAAATCATAGGCAAGACAAAAAGAGCGAAGGAATGAGTTATTATCATCAACAACAACCAACCAAGGAGTAAACTTTCATGCCAATAAAACCCCTGCAAATCCGTAACAGCACTGCCGAATTCCTCATCTTCACCAAACAAGCAGGCGGAAACGGCATAGAAGTCCGCGTACAGGACGGAACCATCTGGCTAAGCCAGAAACTCATGGCTACTTTGTTTGACTGTTCCACTGACAACATTTCCTTGCATCTTAAAAATATATTCGTCGAGGGCGAATTAGATGAAAATTCAGTTACCGAGGATTTCTCGGTAACTGCCTCTGATGGCAAAAACTATAAAACCAAGCACTACAATCTCGATGCAATAATCGCTGTGGGTTACCGGATAAACAGCAAACGGGCTACATCCTTCCGCCAATGGGCTACTACAGTTCTTAGGGATTACGCATTGAGGGGTTATATAATAGACCGCAAACGAATGGAAAACGGCGCTTTTCTTGATGAGGACTATTTTGAACACCTTCTTGCTGAAATCCGGGAAATCCGTCTCAGCGAGCGCCGTTTTTATCAAAAGGTTACCGATATTTACGCCACGGCAATGGATTATAATAAAAACTCACTCGTCACCAAAGAGTTTTTTGCCAAGGTTCAAAACAAAATGCACTATGCCGTTCATGGATCCACTGCTGCCGAAGTAATTAAAAAAAGAGCCAATGCAACAAAAAAGCACATGGGGTTAACCTCATGGGAGAAGAGTCCCCAGGGCAAAATAGTCAAGACCGATGTGGCGGTAGCCAAGAATTACCTGACAGAGGCGGAGATTGAATCCCTTGGGCGTATTGTCAACGCGTATCTTGACCTGGCGGAGGACAGGGCAAAAAAACATATCCCCATGACAATGGAAGACTGGGCAAAACGCCTTGACCGTTTTCTTGAAGCGGATGATAGAGAAATACTGCAAGACAGCGGTAAGATTAGCGCACTAACGGCAAAAGAATTCGCCGAAAGCGAATTTGAAAAATACCGTGTTATTCAAGATCGTCTCTTTGAATCTGATTTTGACAGGGAGATCAAGAAGATTACAAGGAAGAATAAATAATAAGACAACAGCTATAAATGCCTTTCAGCCCGGCGTGTTCACAATTCTATAAATATAATGTCAATCTTACGTCTAATTTCTCAATGGACTTTTTATCGTTTCTGTACTAAAGTTTTTACAATCTATCTGTAAAAGAGAAAAAGGGCAGGACAACATGGCAAGTATTCCGAAGGAGAACCTCGGTTCTGCCGAACCTCGGCGGCGGGTTCCGGTTTATCAGTTTCACGCAGAGTTACTGGGATTTAAGCCAAAGATATGGCGGCGTTTTCAGGTAATCAGCAATGCAACAGTTGCCAGGCTTGGCTATATAATTCAGGTGTTGTTTGAGATGACAGCGAGTCACCTTATGGCTTTAGAAGTACCGGAAGGTAAAAACTACAGCGCATATTTAAAATCCGTAAGCCCGGAACCACCCGCCGAGCGAGCGCTAGCGAACGAAGGTTCCCCTCCGGATGAGTCCTACAATTCACTAATATTCGGAATTGAACCTGATCTGATCCGGCGTTACGAAATACCCATGGAAACGTATGATCCATTTGAGTATCATGATCGTAATGTGGAAATTGCGGATGCGACCAAAGTATTGTTAATGCACGCTTTATCAATGGCCAACAACAAATTAATACTATATTATGATTTTGGCGATGGCTGGCAGATTCCTATAACACTTGAAAAAATAGTTAATGATAAGGATATACTGGGCAGAGATTTGCCAAGGGTGCTTGAGGGCGAGGGGTTCGGTATTGTTGAAGATGTGGGAGGGATCTACGGACTAACAGAAATGGTAAAGGCATACAAAAAAAAGAAGGGCAGCGAATACAGGCACTACAGGGAATGGCTTGGCATTGAAGATTTTGACATCAGCTCATTTAATCCAGACGACATGAATTTTCGTCTTAAAAAAATACCGCGTATGTATAAAGAAATATATGAAGACAATTTAATGTTAACACAAAAATCAATCGACATAATTAAGCGGAAGTACATCCTTTCGGGCCGTACGAAATAATCCGGATGAAAGTTGGCAAATTACTGAAACCGATGAATTTATCACCGGTGAGACAATTATGGATAATTTTGATATGAAAGAGCTTTTTGATATTATCGGCATACGCCAAACGCAAGTCATTTGGGGAGTTTGGGGGCATGAATACCCTGAAAACGATGATAATTTAACCGCCGATACAGAATATCTTAGAAGAAAAAAATGTTGGGAAGAGTGGGAGGCAGAAAAATGAAGGTTATCGTGTAATTGACGATGATTTAAGCTATTGAAAGAAAATTTATACTCCTGGTGGGATTAGCCAATGCTCCCCAAAAACCCCTGCAAATTCCCCCCAATACCTTGACTTCCCAGGCCTTCCCGTAATACAAACAACCATGTACCAATGCCCCAAATGCAGACGAGAATTTAAAAAAGCGAACCAGAGCCATTATTGCAGTGAAAAGCCCATGACCATTGACGAGTATATTGCTGCGCGGCCTGAAGAACTGCGTCCTGTTTTGAAAAAAATCCGCATGGTAATACGAAAAGCTGCGCCAAGGGCCATGGAAAAAATATCGTGGGGTATGCCTACTTTTTGGCAGGACGAGAATTTAATTCACTTTGCCGCTTTTAAGAAACATATAGGCATTTATCCGGGTGATCTCTGCCATATACCTTTTAAGAAAGAGCTTGCCGGTTATAAAACAACAAAGGGCGCAATTCAGTTCCCATTGGATAAGCCTATTGATTATGAGCTAATTGCAAAAATTACCAAATTCAGGGTGTTGGCTGCAACTGCTCGCTGACTTCCTCTGTTTCATCAATGTCTTCCATATCATCAAGTTCTTCCACAACAACAGCTTCTTCCATTTCAACAGGGTCTCCCATAATAAAGCGGATAAAGCGGTGTATCAAAGACCAGTCGTCATTTATGGGCAAAAGTATATACTGCCCCAGGTCAAAGTCTTCATCGACTTCATCTTCGGCAAGCTCCATGCGCAGTAAATTTGTATAGGTGGGGTACAGGAAATCTCTTGCATTAAATACGGCTTGGCTTCGTACTCTTGCAGAGCGGTATCTTATCGTATAACGGACTAAATCCTGGGGGGTATAATCCGTTTCTACGTATCGCATGAAAACCATGGCAAGCTCATAAACTTTCCCTATGTCGGTTACTCCAAGGCTTGTCATCTTGTTTATAACCGCGGTAAGGATCATCTGCTGGTGGCGCGACCTGCCGAAATCCATAATGAAGTGCCGCGAACGCGCAACACGGAGCGCCTGAATGCCGTTTAGGTGATGCGTTCCGGCAGGATAGAAAAGTGTTGACCATTGTCCATTGTCGCGTACGCGGTAGGCGGGATCGACAAGGGGGGCAAGTAGCGTTATTTCGACACCGCCTAAAATATTGATAACATCAATAAAGGCGTACATGTCAATAATAATAAAGTTATCAATATCGAAACCTGTCATACTTTCCATTTCCCTTATAAGCCGGCGGGGTCCGTAACGGTAATAAAATTCGTTTATTTTATAGTCGTGATAATAAAGATCGCGCGGCAGGCTTACGAGGTCTATTGTTTGTGTATCTTCATTGGCTATTGCCAAAATGAGTGTGTCTGTCAGATGCTGATTAATGCCAACAATCAGAACAGTGTGGATCCTTCCCCTTTCATAAGGACCGGATGGCAGTGTGCCAAGGTTCAAGGGAACGCTTTCGGATAATTCTCCGCTTCGTGGTTCAAAAGTTCGTATCGAACCAAGGGAAATATACTCATCATCAAAAAGATAAATTTCGCCCAATCTTTTATGTATTCCGATGGATCCTATCCTTTCGCCGCTTAAAGTAACAAAATCGTAAAAAACAAAATTGACATTTTCATAATACTCGCGCGACAGAACAAGGTTCTTTGTTTCCAGCCAGGCAATAAAACCGGAATCATTTAAAAGTTCTTCAACTTGCCCTTTGCCCTGCTCAATAAAAAAAATGTCGATATTGCGCAAGGGCATCTCCTGTACGGGATCGGGAAGCGGAAGAATGCCGGGGCCTTCCCGCTCGTTTTCTGCGGCCTGTGCGGTAAGGAATTCTACAGCGTGAAAAAATGCCAGGTGATTCCGGGAGCTGTTCTCATCCTGCCAGCTGTCTTCTTCGGGGGGTGTGTGGGTTTGTGATACCTTTTGCCGGTGCCTGTAAGAAACGACAATGTATGTAACACTTGCTGCGGCAATCAAAAAGAGGACAATGATAAAAATACCCAGAATTTTAAATACAATTTTCATAACTCAGACCGTGCAACCCTGAACCCCAAATCATCCAGCCGCAGAAAAGGCTCCCCGCGATGACGTATAGCCGAACGCAGCGCTGCTCCGCTTTCGAACCAGCTGCCGCCGCGGGCTATCTTCCGGTTCCACCGCCCTGCAGTTGACCCTTGCGGATCGGTTTGAGGTGCGGTATTGTAATCCGTGTACCAGTCCCAAACCCATTCGGTAACATTTCCGTGCATATCGTATAAACCCCATGCGTTAGGTGAAAAGCTGCCGGCAGGCATTGTTGTGTTGCGGCTAATACCTTGCGCGTTGTTATTGTAGGGGCGCCGTCCGTTGTAGTTTGCTTCGTGGGTTGTGATATTGTCTCCGGTAAAGAAAGGCCCCGTGGTACCGGCGCGGCAGGCATACTCCCATTCCGCTTCGGTGGGAAGGCGGTATCCGTTTGCACGTGTATTCCAGAACACTGCATCACCCTGCCGGCTGTACACGGGAGTAAGTCCTTCCATCTCACTGCGTTTGTTGCAATACTCAATCGCATCATCCCAGCTCACCATTTCCACGGGCAGCCTGGCGCCCTTTGCATGGCTGGGATTTGTTCCCGTAACGGCTTCGTATTCTTCCTGGGTTACTTCATATTTCCCGATATAAAAAGCGCTGAGCGTTACCTGATGTTGTACTTCATCTCCTGCGCGCGATGGTTCTGTTTCAGGGCTGCCCATTGTAAAAGTGCCGCCTTCTATCCGCACCATTTCTATCGGGGTTCCCCTCGCAGGCGGCCGGGCGGGTGATACCCTAACATGTTGGCTGCTGCTCTGTTGTTCCATGCCTTGCTGGGCTGAAGAACCAGCGGTAGAAGTACCGGCGGCAGAAAAACCGGCGGCATCTTGCAGAAGATAACTTAAACGCTGATCATTTATTACAGTTAAAAGAGTTGCGGTTTCCCTTGCTGCACTTTCAACATTGATGGCGTAAACCCTGAACCTGAATTCTCTGCCCAGGCTTACAAGTGATCCCGTAATAATCCCCTGGGCGCCGAGCATCCTTCCTATTGCCTGGGCGGACTCATCGCTCACCTCACCGGAGAGCTGTAAGTTCATCTCTTCCCTGACAAGGGCAAGGTTGCTGCGGTCAACTACGACAAGTTTTTTGGCATTGGTAAGGCTGCCCATCAGCTCCTCGACAACATAGTCAGAAAGATTTTCTGATGGAGAGCTGAAATTGATAACGGCAACAATTGTAGATTCACCAAGGCTTGTGTTGATATCACCGGCGGCAATTTGAATTGCTTCATCCAGGGTAAGGCCGGCGCCGCCGCCCGAACCGGCAGTCTTGCAGCCAGGCGCCAGGCAAATAACCAGGCATATTAATAGAAGCAATATGAGTTCGATGCACTTTTTTTTCATCATAATCCGCTCCTTGCAACCCTAAAGCCAATGGTCTGAAGCCTTACATTAATACCGCCCGCCCAGCGTTTGGCCGACCGTATATCCCTTGCCCTGTTTGTAAAGCCGCCGCCCCGGAGGGTTTTAAGATCATAGTCGTTTCTGGACGGCCCCTGGGGATCTGTCTGGGAGGCAGTATTGTATTCTGCATACCAGTCCCATACCCATTCATTAACATTTCCGTGCATTCCATGAAAGCCCCAGGGGTTCGGCGGAAGGCTGCCAACGGGTACTGTGGTGTCACGCGACATACCTCTGACGGTGCCTGTATAGGGAAAGTTTCCGTCGTAGTTTGCTTCGTTAGGCGAAATATTGTCTCCTGTATTGAAAGGTCCGGTTGTTCCGGCGCGGCAGGCATACTCCCATTCCGCTTCTGTTGGCAGCCTGTACCCGTTAGCCCTCGTGTCCCAGATTGTTAAATCGCCGCTGCGCGTATACGCAGGGGTAAGTCCTTCCCTGATACTGCGGCGGTTACAGTATTCAATCGCTTCATACCAGTTCACTCCCTGCACCGGAAGTTTCGCTCCTTTGAAATAGCTGGGGTTTTCTTCCATCACTTCTTCGTATTCTTCTTGACTTATTTCACACTTTCCCAAATAAAAAGTGCTTATTGTTACCTGATGACGCTCTTCATTCTCGGCCCTGCCCGCTTCCGTTTCCGGGCTGCCCATCGTAAAAACGCCGCTTTCTACCATTATAAGCCCTCCTGCTATTTCCCTGACAGGCCGTTGTCTGACAGGGGCTGCAGTTCGATTGGCATCCGCCGATGCAGGAGAGCCCTGGGGCGGCGGGTCTTGAGCAATTAAATCCGCGCCTCGAAGCAGGTAACTTAGGAGCTGATCATTTCTAACAGTTAAAAGAGTCGCGGTTTCTCTTGCCGCGCTTTCCACGTTGATAGTGTAGACTCTGAACCGGTAATCCCGGCCCAAGCTTACAAGGGAACCGGTAATTATTCCCTGTGCCCCAAGCATCCTTCCTATTGCCTGGGCAGACTCATCGCTTACCTCGCCGGAAAGATGTAAGTCCATTTCCTCCCTGACAAGGTCAAGATTGTTCCGGTCTACCACGACAAGTTTTTTTTCATTTATTAGATTTCCCATCAACTCTTCGATGACATAATCAGAAAGATTTTCAGAGGAGGAACTAAAATTGATAACGGCAACAACTGTAGATTCGCCAAGGCTTGTGTTGATATCACCGGCGGCAATTTGTATTGCCTCGTCAAGGGTAATAGCAGAGCTGCTGCCTGAACCGAGGGACCTACAGCCAAGAATTAGCGAGATAAAAAAAATGATGGGGATGCTTCTGCAGAAAATTTTCATTGATAGAGAATATTACCACATTTTTCTTATAACCAGATAGGTGTATATTTAAGTCATTCTGTAAAATCAGGCTCTTTCGCCCTCTGTTCCAGGCGCCAGGTACTATTTTTTTGTTAATTTTTAGCCAAAAGGCTAATTTTTTTAGCTAATAATGTGATATAATGGACCTAGTCAGGAAGCCGGTTGCTTCCCTACCAGACCCTGCATTTTCTCCCGTTTCGTTGAAACGGTGCGAAAATGCAGTTTATAAGGAAATTTTTCAGAAACTGAAGTTTCCGAAAAATAACCCGCAGTTTTTTGATGCGGGTTATAAACCATTAAAGTAAAGGAGTAGATTATGAGAAACAGTACTATTGACAAAGGGGGCGGAAGTATGGTAACCTGTAAGAGACCAGTCACCAGTCACCAGTCACCAGTCACCAGTCACCAGTCACCAGTCACCAGTCACCAGTCACCAGTCACCAGTCACCAGTCACCAGTCACCAGTCACCAGTCACCAAATTTTTAAATAGTAGATTCTTTTCAATTCTTGCTATTTTAGCCCTATCTCTTGTCTTTATCGCCTGTCCAACTGATGGCGGCGGAAGTTCGGGTAGTAAAACCATCGACGATATTGTAATTTCTGCGCTACAGGAAGACTTTTTCGTCATTGACGGCGAGTTCGATTTAGATGCCCTGCTTCTGGAACTCGAAGACTTCGAAATAACTGTAAATTACAGTGATGGTACAAGTACGACTGTGGGCATAGGCAATTGTACCATCAGCGGCTTTGATCCCGATGTCGAGGGTGAGCAGGAAATAACCGTAAGTTTTGGCGGTAAAAGCGTAAGTTTTACAGTTACTGTTTACTCCGCCGATAACTTTGTCGCTGTGGAGGGAGTTAGCCTGAACAAAACTGCCGTAACAATAGAAGCAGGCGGTACGGAGACCCTTGCTGCGGTTTTTGACCCTGAAGACGCGAGCGAGAAGCGCGTAAGGTGGGAGAGCGATAATCCCGCTCTAGCCGCTGTGAACGTTTATGGTGTTATCAATGTACCGGAAGACGCAGAAGAAGGTACAGCTACCATAACTGTAACAACCATTGACGGCGGCTTAACAGCGACATGTGTTGTTACAGTAACAACAGACGGCGAACCCACACAGAACCTTGAAAACCTTACGGTTAGCCTGACAGCCGGAGACGGCTTGGTAACGCTAGCTCCGCAAGCGACGGCGGCAGGTTTCGCTTTCTATTACAATAAGAGCGCCGCCTCTGTTACAGCACCGGCTTACGGCGCTGCGATTACGACAATCACAGGGGCCGTCGCATACACCACAGCTACAGACATAAACGGCCCTAATGGCACTGCAATTTATGTCCAGGTTTACAAGGTTGAAACAACGGGCAGTGCCATTGTCGGCTTCGGGCAGGCATACAGAACGCCGACGGCAACACCCGACACTGGTGCGCCGGTACCCGGTGGAAGCGGTGCGATAACAACCGCAAGTGTTACGCAAAATTCACTGACCCTCAATTGGGCAAAGGCCACAGATGATGTATCCGCTACTTCTGCATTAAGGTACTTTGTCTATCAAAAAGATAGCGCTTTTACCATGAGCGCTGGCTTGCCCACAGACGGCACATTGTTGAATACAGGCGGCGCACTGGATATTGCGACATTCAATGTCAGCAGTCTTTTACAGGGCACAACCTATTTCTTTATCGTTGTGGTTGAAGATGAAGCTGGTAACAGGGCCGCGTATACAGCGGTAAGCGAGATAACTGCTGCGGCGCTCACCTACGAAATCAGCGCTTCAACCTTGACATCATTTGGCTCGCTTGCGACGCCATACACGCAGCCGGCAGCGCAAACGGTAATTATTACCAATACCGGTACGGGGGCGGTTACGCTGACCCAGCCGACGGCGGTTGATTATGACATCGGTACATTATCGGCGACAGCCATTGCGGCGGGCGAAACGGCGACCTTCACCGTTCAGCCGAAAGCGGGTTTGGCGGTTGGACCTCACAATGAAACAATTACAATTAGCGGCTCGAACGAAACGAGTGCGACGGTAAGCGCAGAGTTAGTCATAACTGATCCCGGTGACGGCTCTGCGAGCAATCCCTTTAAGGTAAGAAACCTGGCCGACCTACAGAAGGTGGGCACAGAAACCGCCGCAGACGGCTGGTCGCTTTCGGCGCATTACGAACAAACCGCAACCATAAACACTGTCAGCATAAATAACTGGACGCCCATCGGAACCGGTACCGCCCCCTTTACCGGCGTGTATAACGGCGGCGGCTATGAAATCACAAATCTAAAAATCGACGATAGTAGCGGCGATTACAAAGGCTTGTTCGGACATATAAACGCAAGCGCTGCATTGGTACAAAATGTACGCCTGACCAATGTTTCCATAACAGGAAATGATTGTGTCGGCGGCATAGTGGGGCAAATTTCAAACGGGACGGTACAAAACTGCCGTGTTTTGGAAGGAAGCATCACCGGCGTTCTCCGCACTGGAGGCATTGCAGGGGCAATTCTCGCAAATGGTGTAGTGCAAAATTGTTATGTTTCCGGGGCAACTGCCCCTACTGTTACCGCAACAGGCGCATCAGCGACAGTTAATGTCTATCCCGGCGGTATAGCAGGGTCCAACACCGGTATTGTAAAAAATTGCTATTCTACGGCTAATGTCACCGGCTTTAATGCAGGCGGTGTGGTTGGACGTAGTATTTCAGGTTCAAATGTAGTGTTCTGCTATGCTACCGGAACAGTTGAGGCGACCGGAACCGGCGGCTTTGGCGGCGGCATAATCGGGTATAATATGAACGCCAGTGGTATTACTACCAACGGCTGCGTTGCGCTTAATACCAGCATTACTTTAAGCAATACGAGCTCGGCCACCGTTCCTGGCCGGTTCGGGCGCATTGTGGGATACATCGCCAGCGGAGCTGTCTTAACAGGCGGCAATAATTATGCGCACAAAATTATGAGTATGACTGTCGCCGGCGAAATCCATACGCCAACTGACGAAGTTACCGAAAAAGACGGCGCAAATATTACCTCGGCCCAATGGGGCGCGCAGTCATGGTACATCGACAGCAGCAACTGGGGCGGCACGGCATGGAACTTTGCTGACGATTGGGAAATGGGAACTTACCTGCCCATATTAAGGGGCTTTGCTGGCGATGCGCAGAATCCCTCATTGGGCCCTGCCGGCTCAGAGAACAATCCCTTTTTGGTAGCCAACATCTTCGATTTACAGATGGTATCCAGCGGCTCTACCCACAACGGCGGGACCTGGACACGCGACTCGCACTATCTGCAGACCGCTAATATCGATGCAAGCAGTGAACCAAATTGGTCACCGCTGGGGGGAAGGGAAACAACCGATGGTTTCGCCGGTGTTTATGACGGAAGCGGCTATTCTATCCAGAACCTTACCATTTACATTAGCAAAACCAGCGGCTCCACCAGTGCTGCTGATGGTTCCAAGGGTTTATTTGCACGCATAGTAGCGGCGGGAGCAGTCAGGAATCTGGCTTTACCCGGGGCCAGTATTTATGCCAGAGCTCAAGGTGCTGCTGCCCAAATAGGCGGCATAGCGGGTAGAAATGACGGCACCATTAAAAACTGCTATGTTACAGGCACTGTAACGGGCGATTCAACGGTTGGCGGTATTGCGGGCAGCAACTACGGCGAGATACTGAACTGCTATACCACCTGCGCTATAGACTATGTCAATCCATCAGGAGGATCAGCCGGCGGGATAGCGGGCAGGATCTTCAGCGGCGGCAGGGTACAGTACTGCTACGCTACGGGTACAGTTAGAGGCCGCAACAATGTCGGCGGAATAGCGGGAGATAATCAATCGGGGTCTTATGTAGTTAACTGCGTTGCAATGAATCCAAGTGTTACGGAGGAGTCCGGTTCCGGTGGTAACGGGATTGGCCGTGTTGTAAGTACAAATACAGGCACCGGCGCATTGAGCAATAATTACGCACGGGGAGCATACGGTGGCGGCGGCGATTACCTGAGGCTGTATCAACCCACAGGAACCCAAGTACCCGCGACACAGGTTACCGGCGACGTTGGCCTTGGTCGTAGGCAGGGCGCAAATGCCACAGCAGATAACACACACGGCGCAAACAGCGGTACCTGGTGGGATAGTTTTGGCTATAGCGCCGATAACTGGGACCCTGCGATAAACCGCCTGCCTCATCTTAAAACCACCAGAGGCGAAGATTTTGCAGAAGTGCAGAATCCGACAGCAACGCTGTAACAAAGAGCAAAGAGGATTGAGGAATGAATTTTACCACTAACCACACTAACAAACACGAACTTTTAGTTTGTAGTTTTATCTATAGCTTGACTTGTTCGAGTGGTTCGAGTGGTTCGTGGTTAAAAAAATTCAAATAAATTTAAGGAGTGAATTATGAAGAGGAAACATTTTTTAGCGGGGATTGCAATAATTTTTGCAATCATTTTCACACTGACGGCCTGTCCAACTGAGGGCGGCGGCGGAAGTTCGGGCGGCAAAATCATCGACGATATTGTCATTCCGGTGATACAGGAAGACTTTTTCGTCATCGACGGCGAATTCGATTTAGATGCCCTGCTTCTGGAACTCGAAGACTTCGAAATAACTGTAAATTACAGTGATGGTACGAGTACGACTGTGGGCATAGGCGATTGTACCATCAGCGGCTTTGATCCCGATGTCGAGGGTGAGCAGGA
>Ga0099364_10000137_pt1 | contig 120311 bp, 87 predicted proteins | sample TergutTh196P3_FD_73070 | JGI IMG/M metagenome (GOLD analysis project Ga0099364, IMG submission 73070) | Microcerotermes parvus P3 segment gut microbial communities from Pointe-Noire, Republic of the Congo - Th196 P3 | ecosystem: Host-associated > Arthropoda: Insects > Digestive system > Gut ...
AAGCAAACCCTCCCTATTAGTTGCAAGAATTTTCGCATACATTTCTTCGTTACTGGCATATTCATCATAGACTATTCTTACGCCAAATTCCTCTTCAAAGAGCTCTATTACAGAATCCGGAGTATAATAACTCCAGTTGTAAATATAGAGCCTTTCCTGACTGCTGCAGGAAGCGGCACCGGCCAACAGCACCGCACCTAAAACAAGGAAAACAATATTCCTTTTCCAATTCTTCTTCATCTCTTTACTCCTTAAAATATTGATCTTTGCCGGCAAACTATTTTGCGGCTATATGCTTTAAAAAGTTTCTGAGTAAATAGGCCAGAATAACCGTACTCAGGATCATTACAACAGAAAGGGCGCTAATTACAGGCGTCATTCCCCCCCTTCTTGTAATGGCAGAAAAAATGAAGATAGGCAATGTCGTAGAACCGGGACCCGCAACAAAGAAGGTAATTACAAAGTCTTCAAGAGAAAGTGTTACAGCCGTAAGAAAGCCGGAAATTATTCCCGGCATACAAACGGGAATTGTTACCTTAAAAAGCGTTTCTCTTTCGCTTGCACCCAGATCGTGGGCAGCTTCTATAATTGCAAAATCGAATTCATGAAGACGGGCAGTAACCATTAAATAAACGAAGGGAATATTAAATGTAGTATGTGCAATAAAAATGGAAAAAAGACCCAAGGGTATGCCAAGACTGGCAAAGAAAATGGAAAGTGAAACCCCTACAATAATCTCCGGCAGTATCATGGGCAGGAATGAAATTGTCTGCACATAATTGCGCAGGCGGAATTTATACCAGTTTATTCCTATTGCTCCGAAAGTGCCGAATATGGTTGCAGTTAATGCAGAGCTTAGGGCAATAATTACACTGTTTTGAACACTGCGCCAGAGCTCCCTTTCTGAAAGAAGCCTTTCATACCATCTAAGTGAAAATCCTGTCCAGTTCATGCTGCTGGATTCGTTAAAGGAGGTAAATACCAAAACAGCAATGGGCAGGAAAAGGAAGATCATTGTTACAATAAAAACCATTCTGGAAAAAGAGAATGTCTTTCCTGCTGCCTTGCGTTTCGCATGACGGGCTTGCTCATTGCCGGCATCAAGGCCGGGTCTGTCATCGTGGGTTGGATCGTAGAGGTTACTGCTAATATTGCTCATGTAGCAGCTCCTTCCCTGACAGGCTCGCGCGATATGACTTCTGCAGAATTATTTGCCCTTGGTGATGCAGCTTCCCTGTATTGTATATACATCATTATAATAACACCGGCAGTTGTAACAAGGGTTATTACAAGGGAAATGGAAGAAGCAAGGGGCCAGTTTCGCGAACGCAGAATCTGGTCGGCAATAATATTTCCAAGCATATAGGAATCCAGCCCGCCTACAAGCTGGGGAACTGCATATGCTCCAAAAACCGGTATAAAAGTAAAAAGAATAGCCGTCATTAAACCGCTTTTAATGTTAGGCAATAGAACCATTATAATGGATGTGAGTTTTCCGGCACCAAGATCCCTGGAAGCTTCCAGGAGGGAAAAATCAAATTTATCGATATTTGCATAGAGGGGAAGAATTGCATAGGGCAGATACATATAAACGGAAACCAGAATAACAGCCCTTTGGTTAAACATTAAAGGAATATAATCACTTATAAGGTTAAAACGCATTAAAAACTGATTAATCAAACCGTTATTCCCAAGAATAAGCATCCATGCAAAAACCCTGATCAGGAAGTTCGTCCAGAAAGGAACAATAATCAATAAAAGCAGCAAGGTCTGATACCTGCTTCTTGCCATAAAGTATCCGCAGGGAAGGGCAATTAAAATTGTAATAATGGTGGAGATAACGGAAATGAACAGGGTTCTTCGGGTAATAATCAAAAAGGAAGGATTTAAAAGGCTGCGGAAGGCATCAAGCGAGAACTCCCAAATTACCCCTCCATGAAGCCCCCTTCTAAGGAAGGCGTAAATTACAATTATTATTATTGGCACAAGAAAGAAAATTGTAAACCAAATTCCCATTGGAAGGGTATACCTTGGACCATAATTCCTTCTGCCTCCGGGAGGTTCCTTGATGCTCATGATTTTACCTCTACAATATAGCCGTCATGGGCACTCCATGAAAGATAGACATCATCCTTCCAGATTATATCCGGACCTTCATCATTGTATTTGGCATGCTGTTTTATGGCTCTTATAAGAACGGAATCTACATCTACATAAAACTTTGTCTGAAAACCAGAATAAATGGGTTCATCTACCCTGCCCTGAAAGAGGTTTATATCTCCGCGCCTTGTAGAAGGTCTTTCTTTTGAGATAACAATTTTTTCAGGCCTGATCGTAAAACTAACTGTCTGGCCGGGTTTTACATCATCTACGGTTGTTACCTTTATTTTTCCAAGCCTGGGGATGTCCAGTTCTGCCATATATTCATATTCATCCGGATTATCCGTTCCATGCATTTTAACTTTTTCTACAGAAATAACAGAAGCATCATAGAGGTTGGTTTCTCCGATGAATCTTGCAACAAAATCGGTAGCAGGACTTTCGTAAATTTCGTATGGACTTCCAACCTGTAAAATCTCTCCAAGATGCATAACGGCAACACGGTCGGAAACCGAAAGGGCTTCTTCCTGATCATGGGTAATATATATAAAGGTAATTCCGATTTTGTCATGAATCTCATCAAGCTCTATAAGCATGTGCTGACGCAGTTTGGCATCCAGGGCGGAAAGAGGTTCGTCCAGAAGCAGAACCTGAGGCTCGTTAATAATGGCTCTGGCTATTGCAACCCTCTGTTTCTGGCCGCCCGATAGCTGAGCGGGCTTTTTATTTGCATGACCTTCAAGCTGAACAAGTTTCAGGTAATCGTTTACCTTGTCTTTAATTATATTTCCCGGGAGTTTTTGGAGTCTAAGGGAGAAAGCGACATTTTCGAATACAGTTAAATGAGGAAAAAGGGCATAGCTCTGGAAAACAGTGTTGGCCTGACGCCTATTGGGAGGAATGGGAAGCACATTTACCCCATCAAAAGTAACAATTCCGCAGTCCGGAGTTTCAAAACCGGCAATAATCCGCAGCAGGGTTGTTTTTCCGCATCCGGAAGGTCCCAGAAGTGAAAAAAACTCTCCCTTGTGGATTGTCAAATCCACATCTTCCAGAACAAGAACGCTGCCAAATGACTTGGAAACGCCTTTGACGACCACATCACTCCCTTTCAATATTTTCCCTATAGCCCCCTTAAAAGTAAATACTATAGAGTACAATGCGGTATTTATACCTAATTGTCAATTGGTTTGGGATTATTTTTCGATTATTTTTTCCAGATAGGGAGCATAGCTTTTATCGGATTTTGCTATGTGATTCACTACCCAATCCATTAAATATCTTACAAAACCTGCAGGATCGGGACTGTCTTCCTGTTCAAAAATTTTAACCTGGGTATTTACTTCGTCAATAAAATTTTCATGCTGTTTCTTGTGACCTTCATAATTGGGATAATCAGTTTTGAGCATGATTTCTTCTTCAAGGGCAAAATGTGTTTTTACATAATGAATTGCTGCCTTTACGGTCTGCATAAAAAACACCTTGGCCAGTACTCCTCCCATTTGGACACCTGTATAAAACTCGTTTGTAAGTCTTACAAGCTCTTTATGCTGAGCATCTATGGCCTCGTACCCAACCAAAAAATCATCATCCCAGACAATCAGATCGTTTTGCATTTCATCCCCTGTTATTTACACATCATAAGAGCCATTACTTTTGCATCTCCAAGAATATTTGACAAAAGTGCATATTCGTTCGGTTGATGTGCCGAACTTTCTATCCTTGCCCAAACAGCGGAATCTATTCCGGCATTCCTTAAAAAGGCGGCAACTGTTCCGCCTCCTATGCCCATGGTTCTTGCCTTTACCGGATACACTTCCTCTATACATTCGGAAAGAAGCCTAATTAACGGAGCATCTGAAGAGGTTGGCAGACTTTCTTTTTGCTGTACAATTTCGCAGTCTACTTTTACTCCGTATTTTTCTTCTATTATTTTTTTTACTAAATCCACTTCCCTTAGGACTTCTTCGTTTTTATAACAAGGCAATACGCGCATATCGTAATAGAAAACATCTTCGCCGGGAATGGTGTTTATATTCGGAACATTGGCTTCTTTTTTTGTGAGCTGGAAGGTGGAGTAATCCGGTTCAAAGAGGGAATCCTTTTTGGAGAATTTTTTATTAAGGGCAGAAAAAAGATTCAATGCCAGATCGGCTCCGGCAAGATGGGCATTCTTTCCCTGATCGGGTCTTGAAGCATGAGCCTGGAGTCCCCTTGTAATGAATTTTAACCAGAGGGAATTTTTCTCGGCAATTTCTATACTCTCTCCCTTTGGATCGCCGGAATCTGGAATAAGGACAAGATCGTTTTTATTGAAAAACCCCGGGTGATTTTTTATTATCCAGTCTATTCCATAAAGACTCCCGTTTTCTTCATCCGCAACAAAAAGAAGCTTTACGGTTCTTTCGGGAACAATTCCCTGTTCCACAAATGCGAGGGCTGCAATAACCGAGGAAGTAAGACCCTGCTGGTTATCTTCCACTCCCCTGCCCCTTAGCCGTCTTTCACTTCCCTCCCCTTCGATGATCAAGGTCCAAGGATCGTTATCCCAAAGGGATTCTTCGCCGGGTGGTACAACATCCAGATGACTCATTACCCAGAAACGTTCATCGTCCTTTTTACCCTTAATTGTTGCAAGAAGGCTTGGTCTTATTCCGCTCTTTGCCCTTGAATCGGGAGCATCATAACGTTCCAGCTCTGTTATGCCATGGGCTCTTAACCATTTTTCAAGGAACTCGCATTTGGAGAGCTCCCCTTCTCCGCCGGACTCCGGAGAAATGGCTGGATGTTTACACAGCTCCCTTTGCAGCTCTATTGCAAGCTCTGAGGATTTTTCTATAAAGGAAAATATTTTATCCTTCATGCTTAATTCCCTTATAAATTTCCCAGGTGCTGCCAATCAGGCTGTCTGCGTCAGAATACTTTGCTTCCCAGCCAAGCAGCTCTTTTGCAAGTTTGGAAGATGCGGTAAGGGTAGCAGGATCTCCGGGACGCCTTTCTGCAATACCGGAAGGAATGGGTTTTCCCGTAATCTTTCTTGAAGCTTCTATAATTTCCTTTACCGAAATGCCTTTTTCACTCCCAAGATTAACAGTAATACATTCATTTTTTTTGACAATATATTCCAGTGCACAAACATGGCCTCTTGCAAGATCGTTAATATGTATATAGTCCCTTATGCAGGTTCCGTCCGGAGTATCGTAATCGTCTCCGTAAATTTTTACATCCTTTCTTATTCCTGCCGCTGCTTCCATTATTATTGGAATAAGGTTTGCAGGGTTTAATTCCAGTCCCCTTACCCTGCCCTTTATGTCATAACCTGCGGCATTAAAATAACGTAGACTGGCATAGCATATTCCCTTTAATTTATTATACCAGCCCATTATTCTTTCTATTTCCAGTTTTGTAAAACCATAATAATTTTCCGGATTACAGGGATGTTTTTCGTCTATGGGAAGATATTGAGGCTCTCCGTAAACTGCGGCACTGGATGAAAAAACAATATATTTTATTCCTGAAGCTGCCATGGCATTGAGTATATTGATGGTGCCACAGATATTATTGAATGAATATTTTTCAGGTTTTAACATGGATTCGCCGGCTGCCTTAAAAGCCGCAAGATGAACAACCGCATCAAAAGCGGCAGATCCTGATGATCCCCGGCAGACCTCCAATAGAGACTGGTAATCCAGTATTGTACCATGAACAAATTCTGCTTTTGGAAAGAGATTCTCCCTAAGACCGGATGAAAGATTATCAAAGACAATTATTTCATGTCCCTGTTCAAGAAAGTCGTTAACCACATGGCTGCCAATATAACCGGCACCGCCTATTACCAGTATCTTCATGGATTTATTATAACAGAGAGTGATACCCTCTGCCAATGTACATTTTAATTGACTAATACATAGACTTGATCAATAATGAACCTGATAAACCTGAAAAAAAGGAGCATAACCCATGAAAAATTTTGGCATTTTTCCGTCCGAAAAGAAAAGTTTTAAGGACAGAATCACAGGGCAGACCGTATGGCAGCTTACAAATTATAAGGGACATAGCGAACATCCATATTTTACCGATGAAGGCTGGTACGACAATGACAAAAGAATGCTCTTTGTATCAGATCGTGACAATGCCAGAAATCTTTTTAGTATAGAGATAGAGAGCGGAGAAATAAGCAGACTTACGGACATGAAGAGCGGAAATCAGAATATTCGCTGCCCCATGCATGTAAACCAGACACTTAACGAGACATATTACCAGTATGCAGGCTGTGTATATGCGATCAATTTATTCAGTCTGGAAACCCGGCCAATTTATATAGTTCCCAAGGGATTTAATTTTGGAGGAGCAAGACCTACAGGAGACGGAAAATATGTTGTGGGCAGCCTTTCGGAGGATCTTTCACATAAAATAAAAGCCAATCTTAGTGCAGGATATATTGGTTTTAATGAAATTCATGATGCCAAACCGGACTGCCGCATTATAAGAATTAATTTGTCAGACAATACCGTTGAGGAAGTATGGCAGGAGAATTACTGGGTTGGCCATGTTAACCCCTCCCTTACCATTGGCAAGCTTTTAACATTCTGCCATGAAGGACCCTGGAACCTTGTTGATCACAGGATCTGGATGCTTGATATGGAAACAGGAAAAGCGGAAAAATTCCGGGAACGCAGGAAGGATAAAGAGATGATAGGCCATGAATACTGGTTTACCGATGGTGAACATGTAGGTTATCAGGTTCACAGAATGGAAGAAAATCTTTCTTTCTTTGGTTTTGCACGTTACGATGGAACAGGGGAGATGGAAGCTCCGGCCGTTCCAACTCAGGGTCCGGATCATATACATTCTGTCGATTTTAATTTTATTGTAAGTGATACGGGAAAATCCATAAACGGCTTTAAATATAATGGCAAGGATTTTGACGGCCCAAGGATAATTACAATGCATGACGGCAGTTTTGACTGGGGAGCCCACCATCCCCATCCCAGTTTTACAAGGGACGGAAAAAATGTTGTTTACAATAGCACTGCTTCCGGATACTGCAATATTTATATGACTTCCATACCGGAGGATTTTTATTCGCTGCCGGAACTGAATTGATCTGATTGGGCAATTGCCAAATTATTTGCAGCTTCTTCCCATTCGGCACTTTTTGACTCCAGCTCCAAAACTGCCCTGTCCAGTTTTTTCTTGATGCTTTTGGACTTCTCTCCGGACGAATAATTTTCGGGTTTTGAAAGCTCATTTTCCAGCCGTCTGATTTCCTTTTCCATTTCTTCCATTGTCTCAAGGATTATCCTTTCCTGCCTTTCAAGTCTTCTGATTAATGTTTGCCTTTGCTTGTCCAGCTCACGCTTTTCGGCAGAACTTATTAGGGGAGCAGCAGGAATATTTTGCACTGCAGAAATGCCGGAATTTTCTGTGTCTATGTTTTTTTCCGGCAGCTTCATTCCCGGAAACTTCGTTTCTGCAATATCAGGAAAATTATTTCCGCCCAATGATGCCTCTGCAGCCCTTCTGTCCAGATAGTAGGCGTAATTCCCATAAAAGAGGCGGTGGCTTCTTTTTTCTCCTTCATCAACAGACAGCTCCAGTGTCTTTGTAGACAAGGCTTCCATAAAAGATCTGTCATGCGAAACAAAGATTATTGTCCCGGCGAACTTTTTAAGACATTCCAGAAGGATGTCCTTGGACTGCAAATCCAGATGGTTTGTAGGCTCGTCCAAAATAAGAAGATTAATGGGTCTTAAAAGCATTTTTAACAGGGCAAGGCGGCTTTTTTCTCCGCCGGAAAGAACGGAAAGACTTTTATATACATCATCCCCCCTGAACAGAAATGCACCTAACATTCCCCTTAGTCTGGGAACTAAATCCATGGATGCATCAGCAGAAACATAGTCTTCTACGGTCATAGAATTCGATAGATTATCTTTAGATAATCTATCGCCAGAAAAATTATCTAATGATAATTTTTCTGCCGCGTCCTGTGAAAAATACCCCATTTTAATTCCTGTGCCATACTTGACCTTTCCGGAATAAGCAGAATCTTCACCGGAAATTATTCTTAAAAGGGTGGTTTTCCCGGCACCATTTGGTCCCACAACAAGGAGTTTTTCTCCGGCATCTATCTTAAGATCGAGGTTCTTGATTACCTGCCTCTCTCCATAGGCTCTGCCTATTCCTTCCATTTCCAGAGCATTGCGGCCTGAATGGGGAGGAAGAGGAAAAGTAATATTTATCTTTTTCAGGTTTTCCGGAATCTCTATTTTTTCCATCCTGTCAAGGCGTTTAATAAGATCCTGTGCAAAAGCAGCCTTACTTGCCTTATAACGGAAACGCCTTATTAGAGCTTCAGTTTTTTCTATTTCCTGCTGCTGTGCATTATAGCGCTTGACAAGGCTTTCCAGCTCCTGCTCTCTGGTTTTTTCGTAATTGGTAAAATTCCCCGCATAGCGCTTAACCCTTCCCTGGAAAACCTCGTAAACCTCATTAATTGTGGTGTCCAGAAAAAACCTGTCATGCGATACAAGGAGGCAGCCTCCCTCATAGGACAAGAGCCAGGATTCAAGCCAGTTCCTCGCTTCTATGTCAAGGTAATTTGTCGGCTCATCCAGCAGCATTATATCGGGATTTTCCAGAAGAATTTTTGCAAGAGCTATACGCATCTGCCAGCCGCCGGAAAACTCTGCACATTGGCGGTTAAAATCCCCGGCGGAAAATCCCAGGCCGGTAAACACCTGATTAATTTGCGCCTCACGCCTGTAATAGCCGGAATTCTCTATGGCAGTCAAAATACCGTGGTGTTCCTCCAGCAGGGACTTTACCCGTCCGGAAGCCTCCTCCCCTCCTCCCAAATCCTGCAGCTCCCTTCCTATTTTGTCCGCCTTATCCAACATTAAAACAATGTTTGCATAGGCAGTCTCCGCCTCTTCGGCCAGAGTTTTACCCTTATGCACAATTCCGGACTGTGGAAGGTAGGATATACGGCAGCCCTTTTGAATTGCCCGCTCTCCGCTGTCCGCCGGGATAATGCCTGCAATTATTTTCATTAGGGTAGTCTTTCCTGCACCATTGGCTCCGGCAAGTGCAGCTTTGGAATTGGCGGAAAGGTTTAAATTTACGTCTTTAAGAATATCCCTCTCCCCGAAGGAAAGGGAGACCCTGGAAAATTGTACAAAGGCCATGACTTTTAATCAGGGGAGATCTAAAAATTCCTTCTCCGGGGAGGATAAGCCAAAGGGGTCAGGAGCAGATAATCCGCCTTCCATATTAAGACCCGTATCATCCCTTAAGAAGAAAATAATCAGAGGGCTGGAAGCCCTGCGTACAACGACATTGCCGTCCAGACTGGTTTGCGGGACATGTTCAATTCTAAACCCTGTGGAATCGAGCCTGTACATAAAATTGGCAGCATAAATATTACCCCCAATGCCGTCAAATAACATTGTAAATGCTCCATCATAAATATCCGCCAGAGAATCGGAGATATATAGCCTCATATCCATTAATCCGCTTCCGAGTGCGGAAACAGGAATTACCTGAGGCATTAGAAGCTCATTTCCGGCCCAGCTAAACTGCCCGTTTCCCGAAAACGTAATGGTTCCATAATTTATACTGGTATAAACAGGCCCCTGCTGGAATATATTGTTAAAGAGGGATTCTCTTCTTACAGTCTCCTGTAAAATTATATCGTCTACACTTGTTCTAAGGGCTACAAAAACCAGGGTTCTTAACAATCCATTGTCTTCGGTAAACTGTACGGCAAGTGTGGTATCGGAACGAAGACTCATCTGAAGACGGGTTCCTTCAAACTGCCAGGTTCTTGCACCTATTGATCTTATCCTTGTATAAGAGAAACTACGTTCAAGACCCCTTACATTGATTCTGGCTACCCCGGTTTCTGCTCCCGGGTCAAAGCTCCAGCGATTGGAGAATTCATTTAGATCGATACGCCTGTTATTTACCATGGTTCCGTAGGTTTCAGGAGACCAGCTTCTTGACAATAGAAGATCAAGATCCTCATCTATTTCTTCAATTTCCAAATATCTGGATGCAACAAGAACACCGCCATGATGCTCAAATAAATAAAGTCTATAGGAAAAACAATAACCAACAGTACCGTCTTCGGTTAGCACCTGATACCATGCACCTTCCAGAGGTTCTCCGGAAGCTCCCACAGGAATGGCACCTGTAGCAGGACCCAAAATTTTAACAATTTCGCCAAGTCTAAGCCTGTAAACCCTTCTGGAGACATTGTCGGCTCTTTCCCTTATGGGAAGTCCATCCTGCAGGTTTTCCGCATAAACAAGGGCAAAGGGTGCAAATGTTTCTGCCCTTTCCATTGCCCTTCCCCTGCTGCCTACAAGTTCAAGCTGTGCAAGCGGTACTTCAAATTTATCCATTGTACTGTCCTGGCTCATGTATTCACCCGGAATTCCCACAACCCAGACCCTGTCAATATTAGACCTTATATGAACGGGAAGTACAGTTCCCGAGGGAACAGGAGGATATTCAGAAGACCAGAGCAAGACCCCGTAACCCAATAATCTGTTACAGGAAGAAAGCAATATTATAATGGGGATCATCATTGTGCAAACCAAAAAATATCCGGTCTTTGACTTCGCTATTGACATGATAATATTATAAACAATAAAACCAAAAGTGAAAAGTGAAACAGAACAGGGACTTTTAAAACCACCCAAATCTTGATTTATATATATTTTTATGATACCTTGAAATTAACAACAACAAAAAAAATCAGGAGGATTTTAATGAAAAAGAGGGTGTTTGGCATTTTTTTGGTGCTTTTCCTTATGACTACAGCAATTTATGCACAGTCTTTCCGTGTTTCCGAAGTAATTTATGTAGGAAATGGTACAAACCAGGAATTCCTTGAAGTTGCAGGAAACAGCAACGAATTAAGGGCAGAATTCCTTCAGGGATTACGCAGTGTTAACAGAAATGCCAATCTGGAAAGATGGTTCTTAATTTATCCCAATGAAAGGGATGAAGAAGATAATAGCGTAGTGACAGAGGTTGTGAACAACAGTATGCCACGGGGAGCTAGGGTAGGTGAAGTTTATCTGGTCACAGTTGATAGAAACGTTGTTCAGGGACAGAGTGCAGACGGATGGATCATTTATCTACGCCATACAGGGAACAATACCTGGGACAATATAATGTATTATTATCATTTTACCCTGTAATTACTGGTCCAGTTCCTGAGTTCATGAGCTGCCCAATGTACAATTAAAAGCCTTAAACTTGGGATATTTATTAGCTCCTCATCGAGTACCGCTTCCGAGAAGCTTGTTTTAACTGCATTGTCAATATGATCATCCGGCAGGGAAATAATCCATTGGTGAAAATCCCTGCCATCAAGATTTTTTACATAGGGAGGTACGGCCTTTTTAAAACTGTTTGCCTGCTCTTCCAGAGTATTTAGCTCGGGGTTTTTTCGGTTCTTTCTCTTTCCATAAGTACCATTAAAATTTTCATATGCCGCTTCTGCCTCGTCAATTGCAATTGCATTGGAAGCCCTATATCCATCCGCCATATATCTTACAAGAAGGGGGTAGAACCTTCTTTGCAGCTTTAATATACCTGCCATTGCAAGAACCACTTCGTCTTTTAGGTAGGGAGGAGGGTTTGAAACCCGCAAGAGATTAAGCAGTACAGGAAGGGAATCCGGAGTACCATATATTCCCAATGCTTCCGCACCTGCCATTTTTAAACGGGGATTATCCGTTTCCAAAACAAGGCTTTCTATCTGGGGTTTAAAAGCTTTATCGTTCAGCTTGGCAAGTGCAATAACGGCTTCTCCTGCAAGCATATAATCACCGGAAACGGCAAGCTCTCTTAAGAGAGCGTTAGCCGCAAAGACCTTATGGTTTCCCAATGCACGGGCGGATCTATAGGCTGTTGTAAAGGGATTGTGAATTATATCTTCCATAAGAGCCCTTTCGGCAGCATCGTTAAGCGAAGGTAATGCATCAATGGCACTTATGCTTTCCATGCGAATGGAAAGCCTTGGCGATTTGGCACTAGCCAGAAGCCCCGCCGTAGATAATGTAGAAGGAGCGTTATGCAAAGCGCCGAGAATTGCATGTTCTTCTGCGGAATCTTCGGATTTATTTAATTTCCCCAGAAGACTTATTGCCCTTAGATCCCTGTAGGAAAACATTACTTCCAGGGCACCCAGGAAGGGCAAAGCTCCCAGGGGAACAAGCTTTCTCATTAAAAAGAGAATGATTATTGTTATTAAGATAAGGATTATGTATAAAACCCTAAAGGACAATACCGGAGAGCCCGTAATGGCTGTTGCAGCATCCAGGAAAATACCGCCAAGAAGTGACCCTCCGGCTCCTGCCATACCAAAACAGAAAAAATACAACATTCCCATATCCATCATTCGGTTTGAAGGAACGAGACCCAAAAAATATACATTCATGACTCCCTCTGTGCCAAGCCAGCCGAAATTCATGATGAAGAAAATGAAACTTAAGAATAGTGTAACAGTTGTAAAGTTTGCTCCCCAGGAGACCGGAAAGAAGACAAGGGGAATCATACTGCAAAGGCCAATAATTACACAAATGGAAAAAATGGGCTTTGCACCGATTTTGTCTACCAGAAACTTTTTTGCAAGCCCCACCATTAGTACACCAAGACCGCCGAATACAGAATAAAGTGAAACCATGCCATCGCTTTGAGAGAATATTTCCCTGCTGAACACAACGATAAAGATTCTGGACACCCCGGATACCAGAGCCACCAAAACAAGAATTAAAATAAAGAGCCTGATGGAAGACTGTCCCATGGCTTCCTTAAAAACCTGAAAAATATTTCTGTTTTTTTCGTCTTCTTCCTTTTCGGGTTCGGGGATTCTCCTCATTGCCAGGCCGCTTAAAATTCCGCAGACAATTCCCACTGCTATGATTAGGGTATATACCAATAGGGGAGGATCTCCGCCCAGAACCATGGCAATTAAAAAGCCGGCAAACATTCCCACAGCACTGGCGGTAATCTGAATTTGGGTAATATAGGAGCCCTGATCGGGACCGGAAGACAGGAAACTCAAAATGGGATTATTGCCTATCATTCCTATTCCGCGGGAAATATGAAAGAGACAGAGGCTTAAGAAAATCAGGGAAAGGGCTATACCTTGCTGTCCTCTGGAATATAGAAAGGGAATAAAAAGAACGGGAATCATGCCAATGGCACGGATTACCCATGCGGTTGACAGAATTTTAACTAGTGAAAAACGTTTTGCAAGAATTTTTCCCACCGGCAGAAAGAAGAAGGCGAGATAAAGAACAGCACTTATTGAACCAATAAAGGTGGAGGATGCTCCGAGTCTAAGGGAAAAAAGGACTATTATGTTTCCTACAAGGAAGGTCCAGGAAAGGGAATTAAAAATATTAAATACATTGTACAATTCCCTGGCCTTGCCAAGTCTATAGGGTGAAAGATTTTCTGCCATTGTTATTATCTATTCGGCTAAAATATATAAAAAAATAATACAAAAATCAACAACCTCGCAGCGAGCAGAGACATCTCGTCTCCGGAACATTATTATGATAGACTTAATTTGGAGGGTTTTATGCTTACAGAACATACAATAAACCTGCTTAATAAATTGGCGGAGGAAAACCGCAGCCTTATTTATGAAACAGGGGATTATATCTGGAAAAACCCGGAAACAGGTTACAGGGAATGGAAGAGTTCGGCCTATCTGGCAGGAAGGTTTAAACAGCTTGGTTATAATGTTGTTTTAATGGAAGATATTCCCGGCTTTTATGCGGATCTGGATACCGGCCGCCCCGGCCCCGGTCTGGCAATATTGGGAGAACTGGACAGCATAATCTGCAAAAGCCATCCGGAAGCGGACCCGGAAACCGGGGCCGTACATGCCTGCGGACACCACAGCCAATGCGCCTATCTGGCAGGCACCGCAGCCATTATGCGCAATGAAGAAGTCCTGTCAAATTTAAGCGGTAAGATACGCTTTGTGGCGGTGCCTGCCGAAGAGCTGATAGAGCTGGAGTTCAGGAAATCCCTAAAAAACAGGGGCATTGTTAAGTATTTCGGCGGAAAGGTGGAGTTTCTGCACAGGGGCATTTTTGACAATGTTGACGCTGCCATTATGCTTCATTCGGGGAGCGCATCGGAAAAGAAGGCAATTACAATATATAAGGGAAATAACGGATGCCTGACAAAGAATATCTGTTATACGGGAATAGCTGCCCATGCCGGAGGCTCTCCTGACAAGGGGGTTAACGCCCTCTATGCGGCAATGCTCGGGCTTGGGGCAATAAATTCCATTAGGGAGACATTTAAAGAAGAAAATGTAACAAGGGTTCATCCTATTATAAGCGATGGAGGGACGGCGGTAAATGTTATTCCCGATCTTGTAAGACTTGAATCCTTTGTAAGGGGTTCCAGTCCCGATGCAATAGTAAGGGAAAATAAAAAGGTAAACAGGGCTCTTGCAGGAGCGGCATTATCCCTTGGAGCCGGCATAAGGGTGGATGATGTTCCCGGTTATATGCCGCTTCACAATGCGAATAAATTAAAGGCAATTGCAAAGGAATTGGGAGAGCTATTTCCCGGAAAGGAGATCCTTTTATCCAACGATAACTGGCATGCCGGCTCCACAGATATGGGAGACCTCTCCTGTGTATTGCCTGTCCTGCATCCCAACGGAGGAGGAGCGGAAGGAATTTCGCATGGCAACGATTATAAGATGACCGACCCCGAGCTTTCCTATATGCACAGCACCCGTTTTATCTGCGGCCTTGCCTATTCCCTGCTCTGCAATGAAGGTTCCCGGCTTAAAAAAGTAAAGGAAGATTATAAACCACTTTTTAAGGATTATAGCGCCTACTTTAATTTTATAGATAAGTTATTCTGCGAGCAGGAATTGATAAAGTATGATGGAGACAGCGCAATAGTTAACTGGTAAATGAGGTATAAAAAGATATGGAATTTTCTGAAATTTTAAAACCCGGCATGGAATATGAAATTGAAGCCATGGTAACAGGAGAAAACTCGGCTTCTGCCTGGGGTTCAGGCGGACTTCCGGTATTGGCAACACCTGCCATGATTGCATTCATGGAAAAAGCATCTCACCTGGCTGTGGATAATATGCTTCCATCGGGATGGTCTACTGTGGGGACGGAGGTAAATATTAAACATTTATCTGCCACACCAACAGGAATGAAAATAAAAGCGAGAGCAGAACTGACAGGAATTGAAGGAAGGGCTCTTGTTTTTAAGGTAGAAGCCCATGATGAAACAGGAAAGATTGGCGAAGGAACTCACAGCCGTTTTATCATAGAAATAGAAAAGTTTATGACCAGAACGGAAAGAAAGGGTAAAAGCTAAACGGCATTTTTTTCAAAAATTTTCCTGAAAACACAAGTATTATGCATCCCGGTGCCGTATTTATATATGGTAAGGAGGATGTATGAAAGGTATTAAATTTTCCGGCTTTTCCCTGCTGCCGGTTTTATTGGCGGTAATTTTATTTCTTTCCGGCTGTCTTGGATCGGAAATAACAACAGAAATTTCATATAAGCCGGGAATCTATTATGGATCTGCTCAGGCTTATAGGGGGACTGTTCATGTAAGGGTAGAAGTATCCTTTGCAGGAATAGAAGGCATAACGATAATTGATCACAGGGAAAACCCATTTACAGGCGTAAATGCAATGGAAGAGCTGATTGAAGTAATTCTAATGGATGGAATAACGGATATTGATGTAATTTCCGGAGCTACTTTTTCCAGTTTGGGCTTACTGGAAGCGGTGGAAAATGCCTTATTGCAGGCACGTTAGGACTCCCTGCTTGTTTTTTTATCTCCCATATGCTAGATTGACAAATGTCAGATAAAGCACAACCTTCGGAACAGCCTTTAGAAAATCAAAATAATAATGGAAACTCAAGCAATACACCCAGCCAGGAAGGCTCCGGCTCTCAGAATGCGAATGCCCGACAGGATGCGGCAAGCCGCCTTGGCACAGAACCAGTCGGCAAACTCCTCCTGCGTTTTTCACTTCCTGCCATAACGGGAATGATCGTAAATGCACTTTACAATGTCGTAGATCGTATTTTTGTCGGCCATGGCGTAGGCGAATTAGCCCTGGGCGGCATTGCACTCATTATGCCGGTTATGACCATTTTTATGGCCTTTGCCATGCTCTTTGGGGTTGGCGCCGCCAACATGATTTCCATGAGACTGGGACAGGGGAAAAGGGAAGAAGCCGGGAATGCATTGAATCATTGTTTTTTCATGCTTATCTTCCTTGGTCTTTTTATGTTTATAGCCGGTACTATTTTTATGGAGCCGATTCTTTCAATGCTTGGAGCCCAGGAAGGCAGCCAGGCTCTGGAATACGGAAGAAGTTATCTAAGAATTATTTTAATGGGAACGGTCTTTTCCATGATTGGCTTTGGTTTATCCCATTGCACAAGGGCACAGGGCTTCCCTGCCGTAACAATGACAGGCATGATTCTTGGCGCAGTTCTAAATATAATTCTGGATGCCATTTTTATAATGGGATTCAATTGGGGAGTAGAAGGTGCTGCCTATGCCACCATTATCAGTCAGGCTGTTAGTGCGGCATTTTTCATAAGGTTTATTTTTAGTAAAAAAGCAGTAGTAAAATTAAGACCGGCAAAAATAAAACCATCCAGAGCAATTATTTTTCAGATAATGTCCTTCGGTTCCGCACAATTTTTATTGCAGTTCATAATGTCGGGAGTACAGCTCTTAAACAATGTAAGTATGGGCTGGTATGGAGCGGCAGCTCTGGGTGTTGCAAACGGAGGAGATATAGCACTTTCCGGCTGGAGCATAATAGGTTCCATTGCAATGTTTTTCTTTATGCCCATCTTTGGAATTAATCAGGGAGCCCAGCCAATACTGGGATTTAACTATGGAGCCAAAAATTTTCATCGTGTACGTTCCACATACAAAAGAGCGGTAAGCGTTGCAAGCTTGATTGGCCTTACAGGTTTTGCAGTTACAATGATCTTCCCATATCAGTTAATTGGAATATTTACGCATGATACAAGTGCAGCATTAATGGAATTTACACCAAGGGCAATGAGAATAATGTTTTTAATGATGCCGCTGAATGGTTTTCAGATTATTTCCGCAAATCTTTTTGTTGTAACAGGCCGTCCGAAGATTACTATCTTCCTTTCAATGTTAAGGCAGTTCCTTGTATTAATTCCCTGCATACTTATTTTTGGCAGATTTTGGGGTTTATGGGGAGTAATTACAGCGGCTCCGGTTGCCGATTCTTTTGCCTTTTTAATAACTGCAACAATGATGTTTTTTGAGCTAAGAAAACTAAAAAGACAGGCTAATCCGGCTTCCTGAGGGGCTCTTCCTTACACGGATCTGTTTATCTATTCTCTCCCCAAGTTCGCTTACATGGGAAATAATTCCAACCATGCGATCTTTCCCGGCCATTTGGGTCAGTGTATTGATCGCAAGATCCAGTACACCTGTGTCGAGGGAACCGAAGCCTTCATCTATGAACATTGCGTCCAGTCTTATACCACCGGAGCTTTGCTGAACAATGTCGGATAAACCAAGGGCAAGAGAAAGGGATGTCATGAAAGATTCTCCCCCGGAAAGACTATTGGCGGAACGTGCCTTTCCGGTATAGGAATCCATAACTTCGAGCTCCAGCCCAAACCGCCTTCTCCCGTCCGTACTGGATGTTTTTCTTAAAAGCGTATAACGGTTCTGGCTCATTATTTTAAGACGGAGATTTGCGGCTGACAGAACCCTTTCAAAATAAGCCATCTGGGCATAGGTTTCAAAATCCAGCCTTCCGTTTGCGGCATTATCGAGCTGTTTTACAACGGAATAAGATTTTTCAGACTTCTCATATTCCAAAGATGCATTCTTGAGTTTTTTTAAGGCATTTTCTGTTTCATTTAATTGCAGGGAAATTTCATCCCTCTTTTGCGTTATTTCCCAGAATACAGCTTCCGCTTCTTCTGCCTTAAGACGAAGCGATTCCACATCTACTCTTTCCCTGTTCTTCGTTTCATTTTTTAGTCTGGCAATATCACGTTTTAACTGCTCTTCTTTTTTTTCGTATTCCATAATGATATTTTTTATTTCGGTTAGACGGCTTTCATCCATCAGGGCATTTCTATAATCTTCTTCCGATGAAAATGCATTTTCGGCAATGGCTTTTTTATATACAGCTTCTGCATCTTTTGTTTGCTGCATGAACTGTAATTCCTGTTTACTTCGTTCGCCAATAAGTGTAATGGCAGACTGCAGAGCCTTTTCTGCATTGGATAATTCCCTTTCTGCTTCCTCCCATTTCAGAGATAATATTTTCAGTTTCTCTTCTTCTGTTTTTTTATTTTCAATTAATTCACATGTTTTATTTTCTGTCTCCTTCATCTTAAGAGCCAAATCTTCTTTTAAAGATTCCCAAATAATTGGCTCAATACCGGGATTTAACAGGGAAAAGTCATCGATAAAACGTTTTTTTAATGTTTCAATTTCACTGCTCATGGAACTGCATTGAGAGGAGAGCTTTTCCCTTTTTTCCTGTAAAGCGTCCCTTATATCCTTTGCATTGCCAAGGGCAGATTCTCCAGGATCTTTTTCCTGAAGAATGGCAGGAGATGGATGCTCAAGAGAGCCGCATACAGGACAGCTTTCTCCCTCAATAAGCTTTTCTGCCATTATTCCGGCCTGATTTTTTAAAAATAATTCTTCCATGTTTCTGTAATTCTGATCAGAATTTTTAAATTTTATATTTATGACTTCAAACTCTTTCTGTTTACCCTTCATTGCAATAATTTTATCTTCTATATTTTTTTGGTTTAGGTTTAACTTGTTTAATTCCAGAAGACTTTTTTCCGATGCCTCACAATCTTTAAGAAGGATGGCAAAGGCTTCCCTGCTCTCCTCCAGAGGCAGCAGTTCTGCCATAATTGCGGATGCTCTCCCAATTTCATTTATGGCATTCTCTTCCATTTCCCTGGCTTTAATTAAATTGCTCGCTGCCGCATTGTAATTTACAAGGGCTTTTTTTGCCTCATCTTCCAGGGGTTTAATTTTATACAATGCAATTTCCCCTAGGGCTGAAGCTTTTTTATTTTCTTCATTCTTACCGGATTCCCCTTCATGGGATTTTAATTCCAGAATAAAATTTTCCAGATCCTTAAATTTATTTTCCAGCTCTTCGGCCAAAGCAAGACTACCTGCCAAATCCTGCTTCTTTTTATCCATATTGTTTAGATCATTATCTGCATTTTTCAGATCTGCAGCTGCGAATTTTATTTTATCTTCCCATTCGTTGAATTTTTCCTTTCTCCTGTGAATATCTACATTGTAAAGATCGAATTCATAAATCAGGAGGTCGAGCTTCTCCTTTTCCTTTTTTGCAAGACCCTTTAATTCTTCCTGAAAGTTTTTTAAAAGTTCTGTCCTGAAAATTTTTCTTAATATATTAAGACGTTCCTCCATACTGCTTTGCAGGAATCGAAGAAAATCATTCTGTGCTATCATTACAATCTGGGCAAACTGTTCCCTGTCCAGTCCAATTATATTATTTATCTCCTGTTTTACATTACGGTCTCCGTTTATCGAGGAGCCGTCAGGCAAAATTAAAAGAACATCCTGTCCGGTTTTTTTAATGCTGCGTCTTATGCTGTATGTTTTATCTCCGGATAAAAAATCCAGATGAACATAGGTTTTATCTTTCTCTCCCGAAAAGTCCGAACGCAGAAGAAGGTGATTGTCACGGCTGGTTCCGCTTGCCTTACCATAAAGGGCAAAAGCTATGGCATCAAAGATGGTTGTTTTTCCCGCTCCCGTATCTCCTGTTATTAAAAAGAGAGTTCCGCTTCCCAAACTCCCATTTTCCAGTTTGGTAAAATCTATTACTTCAGTACCGGCATAGGAAGCAAAAGCACACATGGTAAGTTTTAATGGCTTCATTCGGCGGAGATCCTTTCCAGAAGATCCTGAACAATTTTCTTTTGCCCGGAACTCATTGTACTACCCATGGTATCCAGAAAAAATTCTTCAAACATCTGGTAGGGAGTTAAACTTTCACCGCTATATTTCTCTTCCGTAAATTGATCCGGAGTTATACGGGAATTTTCAAAATCCAGACTCATAATATTGGGGTAAACACTTCGCAGCTTCCCCATGGGATCTATAATTTCTTCTTCGTCTATAAGAATAGCCCTTAAATAATCATTCTTTCCTTCTGCTTCGGAAACTTTTTTGGAAATAAGGTCATCAATCTTTCCGCGAATTTCCCTCATTTGATGAATGGGGTTAAGGGGAAGAAATTCAATCTTAAGATTTCCTTTTTCTTTTATTTCTATCAGGCTGATGGATTTTTCATGACGCCATTCGGAAAAAGAATACTTTAAAGGAGAACCGGAATAACAAATATGGGGAGAGCCTGCTTCCTGACGGCCATGAAGATGTCCCAATGCGGCATAATCAAAGTTCTTAATAATATCTGCATCTACGGCATCCAGACTGCCGACAGGGTTTTGTTCTGAATCGCTTCGTATGGCTATAAGACCTGCTTTGCTGTAAAATTGATGAGAGACAAGGACATTGCGGCAGGAAAAATCGATGTCCGCTTTCTTTATTACATATGAAATAAGCTCATCATAGCTTTCCATCTCCCTCTCTCCAAAGAGCCCTACGGCAGAAAGCGGTTTTATGAAAGGCATTAAATAAAAATTTATTTCTCCGTATTCATCATTAAGAACAATTTTTTTCAGGCTTCCGTCAAAAATACCATAAAAGAAAATATTCCTGTCCGAAAGAAGGCGGCTTGCATAATTTATTCTTTCCGGTGAATCGTGATTGCCGGAAATTAACATTATGGCAATATTGTTTTCGCAGAGTTCCGTTAGAAAATTATCAAAGACCTGTACAGCCTCTACAGAGGGTACAGCCCTGTCATAAATATCTCCGGCAAATATAATTGCAGAAGGTTTAATGGATTTAATATGGGAAATAATCTGAGCAAAAACATTTTTCTGTTCCTCTATCATGGAAAAGCCGTTTACAGTTTTCCCGATATGGAGGTCAGATAGATGGAAAAATTTCATAAGTTTTTCTTATTAATTCTCCAGAATTAATAGGGTCCTTGGATCCAGCTTTAATCCCTTATGCTCCGGATTTAATGTTTCCCTGTCTTTGGAAATTGCAAGATTAACATGGTTGGTTTTTGGAACAAGAACAACCACCACATCAAAGAGATTCACATAATCTTCTATTAATATGGGGATATTGCTGGAATTATAATTCTGTTTTTCACCGTCCACATTACATGAGTACCAGAAGGAAAGCCCCATTTCTACAGCAAAGGCCTTAACAAGTTCTATATGTTCTCTTCCCTTTGCAGAAAAGTCATAGCCGTCTATAATTACGGTTTCTGCATTAAAATTTCCATCCCTAATCATTGCCTTTAAACTTCTTAAAATTTGTTCTGTACTAAGACCTTCCTGTGTAAACCTCATCAATACACGGTTTCTAAGAATTTCGTTTTTTACATCCTGTTCATTTTCCAGATTCTTCTTTTTAATAAATTCGTCAAAAATATCTTCGTACCATGCCAAAACATAGTCGTTATGACGGGTGAATGAAACATGAATAATTTTTTGTCCCCTTAAGAGTTTGTCCAGACCTATCTGCACCAGTACGGATGTCTTGCCAATTCCGGAAAGGGATGCAACAAGTCCCAGCTCTCCGCCTTCAAGACCTCCCCTTATGGATTCCTTGAAAATTCTAAGAGGGCTGCGTTTTATCAGTTCTTCTTTCAGCATATTTTACTCCTGTGTTCTGGATGCTTTCTTTCCATACTCTTTAATAAGATTTTCAGAAATACTTTGAGGAACCTTTCCGTATTTTTCAAACTCCATGGTAAACTCGGCCTTGCCCTGGGTAAGGGAACGCAATACAGTGGAATATCCAAACATTTCGCTTAACGGAACTTCCGCTTCCACCCTGGAATATGTTCCGTCCTCTGTAGAAGAAGAAATAATTCCCCTTCTTTGGTTTATCGAAGCAAAAATATTGCCCTGAAATTCCGAAGGCCCTTCCACAGAGACTTTCATTACAGGCTCCAATAAACAGGGTTTGGCTTTTGCATATACTTCCCTGAATGCGCCAATGGCAGCCTGCTGAAAAGCCAGATCGGATGAATCCACAGGATGACTCTGACCGTCGTTAATAAGGCAGCGGATATTTACAACAGGAAAACCGATAAGACTGCCTTTTCTGGCAGCTTCCTTAAACCCCTTGTCACATGAAGGAATATACTCGGTTGGAATGGCTCCTCCCTTTATATTGTCAACAAATTCATAGTCTCCTTCTTTCCAGGGTTCCATGTATCCTGCTATTCTTCCGTACTGCCCCTGACCGCCTGTCTGTTTACGGTGGGTAAAATTAAACTCGGCTTTTTGGGTAACTGTTTCCCTGTATGCAACCTGCGGCATACCGGTTTCCACTTCCGCCCTGTACTCTCTGCGCATCCTCTCTATGTATACTTCAAGATGCAGTTCTCCCATCCCCTGAATAATGCATTGGTTGGATTCCGGATCTACATAGGTGCGAAAAGTAGGATCTTCTTTCGTAAAGCGGCCAAGAGCTTTTGCCATTTGATCCGCATTTTTTTTATCTTTTGGCGTAAGTGCAAGGGAGATAACAGGTTCAGGAACATACATGGAACTCATCGCATAGTTTAGACCGCCTCCGCAAAAGCTGTCACCGGAAGCACATTCTATTCCAAACAATGCTACAATATCACCGGGTCCTGCTTCGTTTATATCTTCCATATCGTCCGCATGCATTCGGATAAGCCTGCCAACCTTAAACTTTTTTCTTGCTCTTGTATTGATAAGCTCTTCGCCTTTTTTTATCATTCCCTGATAAATACGCACATAGGTTAACTGACCGTATTGTCCGTCTTCGAGCTTAAACCCCAATGCAACAGTCGGCTTTTTCTCATCCGTTAAGAGCTCCACTTCTTTTTCATCGTTGTCCAAATCCAGCGCAAAGTTTTTTACCTCTGTCGGATCCGGAAGGAAATTATTTACTCCGTCCAGTAAAAGCTGTATGCCCTTGAATTTATATGCCGAGCCCATCATTACAGGAACTATTTCTTCATTAAGGGTGCCAATGCGTATTGCGCCGTAGAGAAGCTCCGGCGGAATATCTTCCCCGGAAAGAAATTTCTCCGCAAGTTCATCTGAATAAACAGAAGCTGCATCGATCATCTGCTCCCTGTATTTTTCTGCATCGTTCTTTAAATGAGGCGGAATATCTGCATACCGCAGCTCTGTTCCCTGGGGACCATCGAAATAAACTGCCTTCATATTTACAAGATCCACAATTCCTTCCAGCTTATCTTCCAGGCCAATGGGAATTTGAATTAACACTGAATTAAGACCCAGTTTTTCCCTTAGCTGCATGGCTACCCTGAAGGGATTGGCTCCTGTCCTGTCACATTTATTTATAAAGGCAATTCTTGGAACATGGTAACGCTTTAGCTGGCGATCCACTGTAATGGACTGGGATTGTACACCGCCTACTGCACAGAGAACCAGAATTGCTCCATCCAGTACCCTTAATGAACGTTCCACCTCTATCGTAAAATCGACATGTCCAGGGGTGTCTATTACATTTATGGTATGTCCCTTCCATTCTACCTGAGTGGCAGCAGACTGAATTGTAATTCCCCTCTCCCTTTCCAACTCCATATGATCCATGGTAGCGCCGACACCATCCTTCCCTCTTACTTCGTGAATGGCATGAATTTTATTGCTATAGAATAGTATTCTTTCTGAAAGGGTTGTTTTGCCTGAATCTATATGTGCACTAATTCCTATGTTACGTCTCTGCCGGACATCTGGCCGGACTGCAGCAGTGCTCATTTACTTTATACTCCTTGGTTCTATTTTGTCTTTAGATGTGATAATATAGTAAAGATTTCCATTATATTCAAGATATTCAAGTTAAAATTATGGGTTCTATATTAATAACCGGGAATATACCTTTTCGTAAAAATTATTTTTTCCATGTAATGAATTAAGTGCCCAAACTACAGCACCTGCTACATTTTGAACATCTAGTTTAATGTATTTTACCTTATGCCCCGGTGAACCTTTGGCTATATTTTCCTTTATTTTATCCAAAAGGATTGGATGTTCACCCTTAACAAAGACAGAACCGGCAAAAACTATACAAAGTTCATCATCTTGTGGGAATTCAAGATCGTCTATCATACATAAAATACCGCCAGCATAATTTGCTGCTATTTCCTGTAAGATAAAAATGGCTGCAGAATCTCCACCGGCTGCTGCTTCAAAAACCAGGGAATTCAAGGAGCCAATTTTAAGGCTTCCTTCTTCAACTTTGGCAAGGATGGTTTCCAGATAATCATATTTACTCGTTACATTTATTCTCTTGAACAATAACTCTGTCATTAGAGTGGCTTCTCCCTTACGAAAAAGCTCTCTGTACACTGCGGAAAGGAGTTTCCCCCCAATATAATTTCCTCCTCCCATATCTGCAGAAAAAACTCCTACTCCGCCAATCTGCATCTTCCTGCCTTCCCTGTTAATTCCTGCAAGGGTACAACCGGTTCCGTTAATGGCACAAATGCCGGTTCCGGTTCCGCTCCTGTTTCCGGCCGGTATACCCAAAAATGCATCGTTGGTTAAGGTAAAGTTTTTTAAACCTATTCTTCCCAAAATTCCGGAAATTTTTTCATGTTGAATCTTTGTATCTACACCGGCTACACCAAGCATGGAATATTTAATCTGCTCCATTTCAAGATTGTGCTTTTTCATCATTCCGGTTAAAAACTGATCAAACTCTTCTTCGAACTGGGTAAAGGAACCGGGTAATACCTCATGATTTAATGGCCCCCAATGACATAGATCCAGAAAATTGGCATTGGTATCAAAAATGGCAAGATGGCTTTTGGTTCCTCCAATATCAACACCAATTACATATTCTTTCATGACTGCTCCCCGAAAAAAGCAGGAGATACAAATTCTTTATTTGCCGTCAAGAGCTCATCCAGAACCGCCTTTGCTTTATTGTAATCTCCAATAAGGGGATGAACCATTAATGCGGACAATGCATCCTTCCTGCTTCCGTTAATAGCAGCTTTTACCGTAAGCCTCTCGTAGGCCTTAACAGATTGAATGAGTGCTTTCATATATTCATTTACAGGAGTTTTGACAGGCAAGGGTTTTGCACCATTACGGCTAACAAGGCATTTTGCTTCTATTACATCGTCATCTTCCAAAAACGGGAGGCTGCCATTATTCTTGACACCAACAACATGGTATTCATTTTTATCGTTTTCTATTGCATCAGCCAAAGAAATGGCAGCTGTAGAATACAAGGCTCCTCCCCTTTCAGAGAGTTCAGCAGGTTTTTCAGATAAATCGGGATTCTTGTATTTTTCCAAAAGAGATTTTTCCAGTTCAAGAACCTGCTCTGCTCTTGTCTTTTCCACTTCCAGACATTTTTTTAACTGCTCATCCCTAAGATAGAAATAACTTAAATAGGAAGATGGAATTGCATCCATGGCAGACAGGAGTTCATCTTCATAGTCAAGATCGGGAATGTTTTTCATGGAAGCCATTCCCTTAATATCTCCAAGAATATTTTTACCGTTTACAAGGACAGATATAATCCAGCTTAAATGATTCAATCCTATATACTCATAATCAAAATTATCGGTGCCGATATTTTTCTTAATGGAAGCATGCATATTTATAAAACAATTGCATAAACCTATCATTTTAATATTGCTGTAATTTAATAAAGCTTCGGCAACAATTCCTGAAGGATTGGAGAAATTAATAAGCCATGCATTGGGAGCAAGTTTTTCTATACGCCGTGAAATATCCAGCATAACAGGCACCGTTCTAAGTGCATTTATAAAGCCGCCTGCTCCTGTTGTTTCCTGTCCCAGTAATCCATACTTAACAGGAATTTTCTCGTCCCTGATTCGTGCGGCCATTCCGCCCACCCTTATTTGGGCAAAAATATAATCTGCATCCTTTATTGCTTCATCCAGATTTCCTGTTAGACGAAACTCTCCGATAAATCCCTTTGATTTTAGCATTCTTCCGGCAAGAGAACCTACAATGTCCAGTTTATTTTCGTCAATATCCATTAAAGCGATATTTTGAAAATTCAGGCTCTCTCTTTTTTCGATAAAACCTTCAATTAATTCAGGCGTATAAGTGCTTGCAGCTCCAATGACAGCCGCTTTTAGTTTTCGCATTTTAAAACCTGTATTCTTCAATCAGTTTTATGGAAGTATTATCTGCTTTTACAGTATCAATAATCTTAACAATATTGGATAGAAGTATATTAAAAATAAATTCACCCTTTTCTTTTGAAGCTCCCATGGGATTACCGGCAAAATGGTATGGATAGTTTGCATACCAGTTAAAGCCGGTGAATAAATCCAAATCCTGTATGTCTTTTATTCTGTCCAGGCTTTCACTTTCAGAAACCTTAACCCTATCCATGGAAATGAGATCCGGCTGCAGGTACATCATGAGGGATGTTTCAAGAAAGCCGGCATGTTTACCCATATCTTCCTCTCCTGTATGCTCTCTGATGGCTTTTAACTGCCCGCTTCTTAGGTTATGTGCAAAGCAGGTATAAACTGCATAGGATCTGTTTAATGCAGGAAATTGCTGGGCAAAGAAAGGCAGGAAATGACCATTACCGCCATGACCGCTTAAAATAATTATTTTTGTAAATCCATTCCGCCCGATTTCGTCACACATTTCCAATAGTGCATCCATTATTAACCCATGTGTTGCCGCAATGGTTCCATCCACATGTTTGGCTTCTGCGATCTGCCCCAAAAAATAGTAGGGAAAAACAACGGAATATGACTTTTCGGCCGCTTTCTCTGCAAGAGCCCTTACTATATACATATCCGTACCCAATGGCAGATGATCCCCGTGTTTTTCCAGCACCGCTATGGGCAGTACACAAACAGAGCCGCTCTTTTCTACTGCAGATTTAAATTCATATGAAGATAATTTTTCCCATAACATAACTGCATCTCCTGTAAATAATTAATCAGCCCTTAATTGCACCGGCAGTTACACCCTTGGTAATTTGTTTTCTGAAAATAAAATAAAATATTATCATTGGTGACATACCTATAACCATTGCAGAAAACTGCTGACCATAATTTGTGGAAAATGTTCCTGCAAACATTGCAATACCAACAGGCAGGGTTCTTAAATTACTTCGGGAAACAAGAATATTAATGAGCATGAATTCATTCCATGTACCTGTTGTGGAAAGTATGGCAACAGTGGCGGCAACAGGAGCTGCCATGGGCATAATAATTTTGAAAAATATAATTAGATATTTTGCACCGTCAATGCGGGCGGATTCCAGAATTTCGTTTGGTATTCCCTTTATATAGGCTGTAGACAGGTATATTGCAATGGGAAGCCCAATGCCTATATAGGGAATCAAGACTCCCAATCTTGTATTCAAAAGACCTACCGTATTAATAACAAGAAAGAGGGGAACCATTATTGATTGCAGGGTTAATAGTATTCCAACAATAAAACTCCCGTGCAGGACAGGGGTAAATTTTGAAGGAATTTTTGCAAAGGCAAAACCTGCAAGAAAACTGAGCGCAATAACCGAAGACACTGTAATTGATGTATAAAAAATACTGTTAAGGATCAGAACACCCAGATTTGCATTTCTCCATGCAATCGGATAATTACTGAAAAACCATTCACGCGGAAAGGACAGCTTACTGGTAAGCATATATTCCTGTGTTGTTTTAAATGACTGAATTATGAGCCAAAAAATGGGGTAAATTGCAAGGAAGGTAAAAATTACCATTAAAAAATACATTACGCTTAATGATAATTTATTTATTCTTTGAACATCAGGCATATCAATCCCCCGCTCCGAAACGTTTTTCCGCGATTTTTGTTATTCCGATAAGGAAGAAGCTTATCAGAACCATAACCATGGAAATTGCATTTGCAACAGGGTAGTTGGGAGCACCCCTAAAGGCCTTTTCGTACATGTATATGGCAAGGACAGAGGTACGGTGAGCCGGACCTCCTCCGGTCATTATCCAGATAAGGTCGAAGGATCTAAGAGAGCCGGATATGGCAAGTATTGCGGCAGTGACAATTACGCCTGACAGGGCAGGGAAAATCACATAACGCAATGTCTGGAATTCACTGGCTCCGTCTATTTTGGACGCTTCCACAACGGAAGGATCAATCTTTTGCAGATTGGCTAGAAAAATCAGCATATAGGTGCCTGTATACATCCACAGTATAACAACCAAAACCGGAAGCATGGCATTCTGACCGGGCAGCCATTCTGCTTCGGGATTAATGAAACGCCTGATTTCCATCCATACACTCTGAGAACTTAGAAAGAAGGTATTAAACAAAACACCGATTATTACGGCAGAAATCACCTGTGGAAGATAAATTATCGTTTGAAAAAGTCCCCTGCCCTTGATTAAACCGCGGTTAATAATATATGCAATACAGAAACCCAAAGGTATCTGTCCAAAGACGGAGATAAGAACAATCAATAAATTGTTCCTTAATGCCATGTAAAAGTAAGGATCGGTAAAAATATTTATGTAAGCGGCAAGACCGTTAAAGGTGATATTGGGATTACCGAAAACAGCCCCTCCCCTGTAATCGGTCAGGCTTAACCAGATGGAAAAACCCATGGGAAATGCCATTACAAAGAGATAGATTAACAGAGCCGGAGCTACAAAAAAAGCATAGGTAATGTGTCCTTCCATTTTTGTGTTAATTTTCATGGCTCTGCCCCAAATTGGAGTTGTCCGGTTTCCCGGACAACCCTTGCTTTTTAGAATCTTCCTGCAGCACGTCCCTGATCAAAGACCTGCTGAATTTGCTGTGCAACCTGTTGAGGTGTTCTTGTTCCCATGGCAATCTCAAAGAGACCGTCATTAATCGGATTAAAAACATCACTGTGGAAGGCGCCGTCTATTACAGCAGTACCGTAAGTATAGGTGGAGCCAAGACGTCCCATTTCTATTTGTACGGGTTCAAGCTGCATTGTGGAAAAATCAATATCCGTTCTGGTTGGGGTGGCAATTCCGCCATTCTCAACTTCCAGACCGATTATCTCGGCACTTGAAAGATAACGAATCAAACGCCATGCTGCCTCTTCCCTGGCCGAGCCCGGAGGAATCTGGTTGCTCATTGCCCAGCCAACACCCAAAATTGTGGATGTAGAACTATTGATCCTTACTCCCGGGAGATCGATGTCAGGGAAAACGCCTATTCTGATATGCTGCTGTCTTGCGGGGCTGATCAATGCCTGTCCGGTTTCTGCGTCGGTAATAAATGCACCAACTCTCCAGTCTCCGTCAATATAGTAGGCGCTTCTGTTGGTTGCAAATAAACCGGGGCCGGCTCCATAATCCAGACCAAGATTTGCCTGGGTAATTACACCATCGGCAAAGAGGCGTCTCATGAAATCCAGAGCTGCCACAAAATCGGCATCTGTAAACCTTCGCCTTCCTGCAAGGAAATCATTTTCCCATCCTTCTCCGCAGAAGCGTCCGGCTACCATGGAGAAAAGTGTACTCTGCATTACCCAGTTACTCTGGGCAGGAATTATAACTGTTTCGTATCCGGCTGCCCTAAGTATGGGAACCTGAGCGACAAGCTCGGAATAGGTTCTTGCAGGCTGAAGCCCGACTGCGTTCAGGACTTCCAGGTTTGTATAGAAGGCATGGCTTGCAGTAATGGAGCGGGGAATCATTGTCATTACACCGCCGGAAATTCCGGAAGGATCCATGGCGATGGGAATAAAAGTATTCGCCAATCCGTCTCTCTGAATGAAGGGAGTAAGATCCCTTAAAAGTCCGTTGGTGTGGAGTGATGTAGAGCGTCCGGACGGCCATACATACATTACGTCGGGAATACTTCCAGCAGCTACATAAGCTTCAATTTTGTTATGGAAGGGTTCGTTAAAAAGATCTTCCCTGTGAATTACAATATCCGGATTATCAATTAAAAATGTGGTCCAGATTTGCCTTTGAACGGCTGCTGCATTGGCAACGGTGAGGTCTGTGTAATTAAGAACATCCAATACTATACGGCCCTGGGAATCTGCCTGTTGTCCGCCTCCTCCGGCGAATACCAAAAAGGCAAAGAGAAGTGTTAGTAATAAACCTATTACTCGCATTTTCTTTGGTGACATATATGCCTCCTAAATAATTTTAATTAATTTTCACCCCTAATTTTCAATATGTCAAGAAAAATGTAAATAAATTTACTTATTTATTGATAAAAAATGGTTTTTATATACATTTAAGGCAATATTTACAGTATCGTGTAAACAATGTTTACACGATGAGGGAAGCGGCTTTTTTATCCGCCAGAATTGTAAGGGATGGATGAACCCTGACAATGGAAGCAGGTATATCAACGGTCATAGGTCCCTTAACTATCCTTTCAAGAATTTCTGCCTTTGACGATCCTTTGGCAAGTAAGAGAATTTCTTTTGCCATCATTATATCCCTAATGCCCATGCCAATTCCGGATTTCGGTACATTATTTAAGGAGCCAAAAAAATCTGCCTTGTCTTTCCTTGTTTTTTCAGACAGAGAGGTAATTTGAAAACTGCTGTCAAAGGGGGTACCAGGCTCATTAAAAGCAATATGTCCATTGGTTCCGATTCCAAGAACAAGAAGATCGATTCCGTCAAAACTTTTTATTTTTTTATCGAAAAGGGCAAGCTCCTTTTCCGGTTTTTCGCAAAGACCATTTGGTAAAAAAATATTTTCTTTATTAAAGTTTACCTTGCCAAGAATGCTTTCCATTATCCTGAAATAACAGCTCTTTTCATCCTCCGGTGAAACCCCCAAATATTCATCCAGATTACATGCCCTGGATTGTGAAAAATCCAGTTTTAATTCCCTGTAGAGTTTTACTACCAGATCATAAATATTTTTGGTTGTCTCTCCTGTGGCAAAGCAAAAAAAAGTATCGGGCTTTTTAATAAGATAGCGGCTAATAAACAATGCACCTGCATGATCGAATTCATTTTCATCTTCTTTAATGATAATATTCATTTACCTGTCCTTTAATTATTAATCAGGCTGATAAATCAGGTGGATTAATCAGGCGGATTAAATTATACTCCATGCAGCTCTTTTCCAGTACTAAAATAACTTTATCGGGAATTTTGCCTGTGTAAATTTTATCGTATTCAAGCAAGAGAGCACCAACAACCGGTTCAAAATGCGCATGAATACATTTAATGCCATTTAAATCCTGTTTAAGGTTTACATAAATTAGATCAGCCATTAGGGAAGCGTTTTTAAAAACACCTCCGGATAATACCAGGTTTATTTCCCTGTCCTGCATTCCGAGTTTTATGGCACCCAATTTAATATAAGATGCCAGTCCCCTGCAAAACCAATCCAAATATTTGCATGAGAGTTCATCTTTGGCTATGGCTGCCTTAAAGAGAAGATGGCAATATTCCTTGTAAACAGGCTCCCATTGATCTTCATTCTCATTCCTGCCGGCACTGATATGCATATATAACTCATCTACAGAGGAATGGCCTGTTTCTTCCAGTAAAAGTTTTGTTAACAGGGTCTTTCCCTTAAGGCCTGCCTCCGAATCAAAAACTGCATTAAAGACATACCTGCCAATGGCACTTGCACCCTGATGAATATCCTTAAGGTAATAAGCATATATTAATTCCTCTCCTTCACGGTTTTTTAGGGCACAGTTTGCTCCAGTTCCAAGACATAATACCGCACTATCCCTGTTAAAAATGTCCGTGCCTCCCCTAAGTGCACCTATGCAGTCGTTATACAAACTAATATTGGCTATCCCTAAAGTATTACGAAGATTTCTTATTCCCAGCTCATATTCATATTTCCAGTCGGCACCGGTGCAGGAAGCAGATATACTGTCAATGTCAGAAATTTTTAAGGCAGCAGCCGAGAGAGCCTTTTCTGCCGTATGAGCTATCCTGATATTGCGTATAACACGGCGGTCTTTTTTAAAATAAACGGGATATTTCTTTATATCTTCAGAAGCCAGAAAATCCCTGTCATTCCCATAGCCTGCTATTTTTCCTTCATGATCTGCAATTATTATATCGGTCTTGGTGCCGCCCTGATCTATTGCAATAATATATTTCTTTTTATTTTGCACCGGAGCCTCTTGCCTTTAATGTTTCTCCCTTTAATGTTTCTCCTTTAACAAAGCTGCTGTGAAACATTGTTTTCTGTGGAAGCTCATCCGGATCTTGAATATGTTTTAATAATCTTTTAATTGCGAAAGCTCCCATTTCTGCAAGGGGCTGCCTCATTGTTGTCAATATGGAAGTCCAGGGAGCAAGCAATTCAAGGGGAACCCCGTCAAATCCGGTAATAGATAATTCATCCGGAACCTTTATTCCCAGTCTTTCACAGGAGATAAGTGCATGAATTGCCACTGTATCATCTCCGCATATAAAGACCTCCGGAAGATTTTTATGATTATGAAGTTTCTTTATTACATCATATATGCCATTAAATCCCGGTTTCTCCGGAGGATATATATAATTATTCCCCGTCATTAGGTTATTTTCCCTGAGTGCGGCAAGAAAACCTGCCATGCGTTCCGATCCGGCTCTTGTAGAGAGATCCCAGGGAATCATCCTGATATCTTTAAAGCCCAGATCAATAATATGTTTGGCAAGACTGTATTGCCCCTGAAAATTATCTACCAGGACTTTCTCTATCTCTGTATCGGGAAGATCATTTTCTACAAGGACAAGGGGTGTTTTATTACGGATAAAAAGATCGATCATATCCTTGTCATTAATGGAGCTTCCATAAATAATTACTCCCTGAAAAGGACTTTTGGAAATAATTTTTGCAGTTTTTATTTTAACATCAACATCATTAAAGCAATTTACTATTGAAAGAATACATCCTTCTTCCAGGGCTGCTTCTGAACAGGCTTCCAATAAAGGGGCATGAAAATCAGATATTCCATCGACTATCATGAATATGGAGAATAAACCATTAGTTCCGGATATTCTGTAATTGAGCTGCTCTATGGCGGATTTAATTTTTATTCTATTGCCGGGACTTACCCCGGGTTTGGAATTAAGGTAACGTGATACAAGGGCTTTTGAAACTCCGGCTTTTTTTGCAACAGTATCCATTGTAACTTTCATAAATTACTTCATTATATAATGATGTTTACAATTGAACAATATTAATGTAAATATATTTACATTAAGGAGATCCTATGAAAATCAGCATTATTGGAGCAGGAAGCTCCTATACCCCCGAACTCTTTGAAAAGCTCATCGAAAAAAAAGAACAGCTTCCTGTAAGGGAAATTTCCCTGATGGATATAGATAATGAACGATTAAAGGCAATAACATCATTTTGCCGCCGCTATGCCGGTCATAATGAACTGGAAGCGAAAATAAAAGACACCGGAAATTTGGAAGAGGCAATTGAAGGCTCGGATTTTGTAATTGTCCAGATTCGCACCGGAGGAAACAGGAGCAGAATTCTGGATGAAAAAATTCCACTTGCAGCAGGATTTATTGGTCAGGAGACTACGGGAGCCGGAGGGTTTATGAAGGCTCTTAGAACTATTCCGCAAATGATTAAGATTGCAAAAGTAATGGAAAGAAAAGCTCCAAATGCCTGGCTTATAAACTACACTAACCCTACAGGGATTATTTCCCAGGCTCTGCATGATAATACTAATGTAAAATGTGCAGCTCTATGTGCAGGCGGAATAAGAACGGCATTAAATGCATCCGCCGCTCTGGGCATTCCCGACAGTGATGTGACCTTTGATATTTTTGGTTTGAATCATTTAAATTTTTCTTACAATATAAAAATAAGGGGCAGACCTGTCAGCAATGAGGAATTCAGGAAAATTGCCGCACAGGGGAATCCTGTCTCGCAGGAAATTGCAGAAAAAATCGGAGCCATTCCAAGCGGTTATCTTCAATACTACTATCACAGGCAAAGAATTTTAAATGAATTAAAAAATGCAAAAAAGACAAGGGGAGAAATGGTATTGGAGCTGGAAAAAGAAATTTACAGGGATTTTAATGATGAATCTTTTAATGATAAACCTCCATCTTTAATTAAGCGCGGAGGAGGAGGATATTCACAGGTAGCCATGGGAGCAATGGAAGCAATATATAATAATATTGAAAGCCGGGCGGTAATTAATGTTCCAAACAGGGGAACCTTTAGCTTTCTCCCGGACAATGCGGTAATGGAAATGGCTGTTTCAATAAATTCCAACGGAATTAAACCGCTTGCTGCAGAACCTCCTCCAAAGGCAGTATGGGGGCTTGTTTCCATGGTAAAGAATTATGAAATGCTGACTGCAGAGGCAGCTCTTACAGGTGATCATGACACTGCCATTCTGGCTCTAACCCATCATCCGCTTATAATGGATTATGATGAGGCAGTTAAACTTTTTTCTGCCTTTCTGGAAGCTCATAGGGAATTTCTGCCCCAATTTAAATAGAGCCTTAAATAGAGCCTTAAATAGAGCCGTCTCCGGTCTGCAACCCCAAGATTATCAAAACCTGTTTTTTCTGTTATAATAAAGAATGTCAAACGAAGCTTTATATTTAATAGATGCTTATGGGCTAATATACCGTTCCTATTTTGCATTCATGTCCAGACCAATTATTAATCCGCAGGGAAAAAACATTTCCGCCCTCTTTGGTTTTGCACGAACCCTCGTAACATTACTGGAGGAAGGCGCACCGGGCAGGGAAAATGGTGCATCAGAAAAAACGGTATTAAAGAAACCGGCATATCTTGCCGCAGCCTTCGATTCAAAGGGGCCTACTTTCAGGCATAAAATGTATCCTCAGTACAAGGCAACAAGGCAAAAGACCCCCGATGAACTTCATGCCCAGGTTCCCCTTGTAGAGGAATTCCTTTTGGCCTTGGGCATACCTGTCATTAAAACAGATGATTATGAAGCAGATGATATTATTGCAACCCTTGCACAATTATGCCGGAATGAAAAAAGACAGTGTTATATTCTATCCTCCGATAAGGATCTTCTCCAGCTTGTTGGAGAGGGAATCTGGGAGCTGCGACCGGCGAAAACCCCAAAAGGTGATGAAGACAAGGGGTTAAGCTGCGATCTTGTCGGGCCGGATGAAGTAAAAAAGGAATGGGGAGTATCTCCGGATAAAGTGCTGGATCTATTATCCCTTACAGGGGACAGTTCCGATAATGTGCCCGGTGTAAAGGGAGTTGGAGAAGTAACAGCCGTAAAACTAATGAGCCGTTATGGTTCACTGGACGGAATATACGAAAACCTTGCAGGAATAGAAGGAGCAATCGGGAAAAAAATTGCAGAGGGAAAAGAGAGTGCATATTTTTCCAAATCTCTTATTAAACTTGTATACGATGTTCCACTGCCTGTTAAAAGTATAGAAGAACTTTCGATAAAAAACCTTAACCGCAATGCAGGTGCAAATCTCTTATTAAGGGAAGGAATCAGGCAAAGTGCAAGACAGCTTGATCCGGAAGCTATGAAGGCTAATGCCATTAAAGCCACCACAAAGCAGGATTTTACCAAGCCGGATGCAGAAAAATCGGAGAACGGTTCGTCTGATGGCAGCCATTCCATTGGCGGCTCCGCTTCCGGTGAAAAAAACATTCCTGCTGCCCTCTCCGGGAATGGAAAATACCAAACAATTTTTAAGGAAAGCGAACTGGAAGCCATTCTGGAAAAAGCAAAAAAGCAAAAAAGTCTGGCACTGGATTTTGAAACAGACTCCCTCGATGCCTGGAACTCAACCCCTGTTGGATTGGCTCTTTCAATAAAACCGAAAGAGGCTTTCTTTATTCCTCTGGCTCCCTATGATGAAGAAAACACAAATCCCTCCGCTTTTATGGATCCGCAAAAAGCAAAAACCTTAATTACTCCCCTTCTAATGGATCCTTCCATGACCATTATAGCACATAATGCAAAATTCGATTACAAGGTCAGCAGGGGCTGGGGGATTGAGAGATGGAAATGTAAAATATGGGACACCATGATTGCAGCCTGGCTTTTGGATCCGGAACGCGGAGCATATTCTCTGGATTCCCTTTCCATACATTTTTTTAACTCGAGGCTGACTTCCTATAATGACATTATTCCAAAAGGCAAACCCTTTAATTCCATTCCTCTGGATATTGCCTCTCCCTATGCCTGCGAGGATGCCGATTATTGTTTCAGGTTGAAATTACATCTGGATTCATTGTTTAAGCAGCAGGATAAAAAACTGGCCGATCTCTTTTCAAATTTGGAAATGCCCCTGCTGCCGATTCTTGCAGAGATGGAAGGCACGGGAATAAAAATTGAACCAAAAATTTTAAGGGATTTTGGCAAAGAACTATCAGAAGAGCTGGACAATATACAGGCAAGTACCTATAAAATTGCTGGTCATGAATTTAACCTTTCTTCTACACAGCAATTACAAAAGGTTCTTTTTGAAGAAAGGAAGTTAAAACCCGGGAAAAAAACCAAGACAGGTTATTCCACAGATGTAGGCGTACTGGAAGAGCTTGCCCGTCAGGATGAGCTGCCTGCATTAATTCTAAGACATAGAACACTGCAAAAGCTTAAATCTACATATATAGACTCTCTTGTAGAACAGGCGGACAGGGAAAAAAGAATACACAGTAATTTTATTCAGACAGGAACGGCAACAGGCCGCCTGTCAAGCAGGGAGCCAAATTTACAGAATATCCCGATAAGAGATGAAGAAGGCCGCCGCATTAGAGAAGCATTTATTGCAGAACCGGGGAAGCTTTTAATTTCCGCCGATTACAGCCAGATAGAGCTGGTAATTCTGGCTCACCTTTCGAAAGACAAAAATCTGGTTTCCGCCTTTATGGAAAACAGGGATGTTCATGCAAGAACAGCTTCCCTAATCTTCTCTCTGGATGAAAAGGACATTAGTGCAGAACAGCGCCGCATTGCAAAGACCATAAACTTTGGAGTTATGTATGGCATGAGCTCTTTTAGGCTTGCCAATGAATTGCATATTAGCAGGACAGAAGCTGCTGCCTTTATAGAAGCTTATTTCAAAACATATTCGGGTGTAAGAAAATTTATAGACAGGATAATTAAGGAAACCGAAGAAACAGGCTATGCATTTACCCTCCTTGGAAGAAGACGTTTTATTCCCGCAATAAATTCCCGAAATAAAACCGAAAAAGCAGGTGCGGAAAGAATCGCAGTTAACACACCCATTCAGGGTTCGGCAGCGGACATTGTAAAAACAGCCATGGTAAACCTTGACGGCATCCTTGCCAAAAGTCCTGCCAGGCTTTTATTGCAGGTACATGATGAATTAATTTTCGAATGTCCAAAAGAAGAAGCTAATGAAACAGCCGGTCTTATAAAAAAGGAAATGGAAGCCGCCGTTAAGTTAAGCATACCTTTAAGGGTAAATGTGGAAACTGGAAAAAGCTGGGGAGATTTCCATTAAAGCAAAAGCAATGAAGGGAGGCTCTTCTTCAAATACTCTTTCAATAGAGGAACTACGGAATTTTTTTATCAGTTATCATTCACTTTATAATTACGAACACTTTTCCGGAAAAGACGGCGTTAAAAAAATAATGCAGAGACTGGGCACTGTTCAATATGATGTATTAAACATGGTTGGACGTAATCCGGATCTGGTCTTGCAGTCCAGGGTGAAAAATTACAGGGCTGTTTTTCTTGAAGAACTCCTCTACAGGGAACGTTTTCTTGCGGACGGCTGGGACAAGGAAATGTCAATTTACCTGATGTCCGACTGGAAAAATTTTTCCAGGATAAGGGAGCAGAGCAAGAAAAGTACCGCCCAGGTTTTGAACTACAGGGGACAGGAAGAAGCCTTGCAATATCTTACACAGGTAATTAACGAGATTAAAAAAAGAGGGCCTCTTGCATCACGGGAAATTAAACTGGGAGCTACAGAAAAACATTCCTGGGGACATAGGCAAATTTCCGGTGCTGCAATGGATTATCTTTTTTCCGAAGGCATATTGGGTATTCATAAAAAACAGAATACCCAAAAAATTTATGATCTTTGCGAAAACCTTATTCCGGGAAAGATCCTTAATGCTCCGGATAAATTTAAAACCGAAGACGATTTTCTTGAATGGTATTTTTATAGACGCATTGGAAGTCTTGGAGCAGCTCTAATAAAAAATGGCACCGCATGGCTTGGTTACTTCCTTGGCGATTCAACAACCAGAAGAAGAATATTTAAAACTCTGGAAGAGAAAAAGAAAATAATTCCCATGATTGTGCCGGAATTAAACGAAGTCTTTTATATTCAAAATACCTCCAAAGTTTTTATTAACAGTAAAACCCAATATGATGGAATTGCAAGATTCCTGGCACCTTTGGACAACCTCTTATGGGACAGAGCCATGATTAGAAAGGTTTTTAACTTTGAATATAGCTGGGAAGTCTATGTGCCTCAGGCAAAAAGGAAGTACGGATATTATGTATTGCCAGTACTTTACAAAAATAAATTAATAGCACGGGTAGAGTTTGAAAAATATAACAAGGGAAAACCCCTCTCTGTAAAAAACTGGTGGTGGGAAAAATATTATTCAGAATGTAATAAAAAGATAAAAAGCGAAATTAATTCCGCAGTAAAAAGAGGTTTGTTAAATTTCGCAAATTACCTTGAAGCAGAAGGAGTGGAGAAAGAAAGCCTTTCCCTGCCATTTGCCTAAGCTATTTTCTCCCTCTAGTCACCTGAATCCAGCCAGTTTCTCTCTTCTTCTGTAAGAATAATATCTGCGGTCTGTGTAGCTTCTACAAGCTCCTGTTTGGATGCGGCTCCCACCAGGGGATGAACCCTGAAACTCTGATTCAATAAATATGCGATGGCTATTTGGGGAACTTTTAGTCCTTTCTTTTCTGCAAGTATATGGGCTCTATCCAGTTTTTTAAAATTCACTTCATAGGCATAAGCTTTTAAGCCTGCATTATCCAAAAGCTCTTTATAATTTTCCCTTGTTACACGTCCTGAAAACATTCCCCTGCCAAGGCTTGAATAGGCAAAAACCGGTATTCCGCTTTCAAGATAAAATGCCCTGGCTTCCTTTTCATTGGATCCGCCTATTGTAACACAGCCCTGTCCCCAGGGATCTTCCACCTGATCGCATAACGAATAATTCGGACTGGATGCCGTCATTGGTACAAGGCCATTCTTTTTTGCATAGGCATTGGCTTCGGCTATTCGCTGGTGAGTCCAGTTTGAACCGCCAAAGGCACGAATCTTGCCGGCTTTATGGTGTTCATTCAAGATGTCCATTATGGGTTCCACCGGCTTACTGGTATCGTCCCTGTGAAGAAGGTATAGATCAATATAATCTGTTTTTAGCCTTACAAGGGAATCGTTTAAATCGGCAGTAATGTCATAAGGGGTAACCCTTTTCCTGTCCCTGTTATGGTGTGCTCCCTTTGTAAGAATAAAAATATCTTCCCTGTTTCCCCTTTCTTCCATCCATTTTCCAAGGGCTCTTTCACTGTCTCCGCCCACATAACCCCAGGCTGTATCCAGTGCATTAAAACCGAGGGCAAAGGCCTCATCCAAAAGGGCTGCAGATTGATCATAATTGGCTAATCCTGTTTTGTCTGTGCCAAGAAAAATCTGCGAAAATTCCTTGTCAGAACCCGGCATGGTAAATTTTTTCATTCCTGCTCCAATGTTTACAATAATAAATTAATTGTATATTAATCTTCATCGCATGGATAGCGAAGCTTATTATCCCTTCTTACAAGATCCATTGTTCTGATAATGCCAAGGGAATCTTTTAGGCTCATTAATGGTGATTCCTTAAGACCCTTTTCAAGGCAGTTCATAACTTCAAGAGCTTCGAATTGATAACCCGAGGCTTCAAAGGGTAAATCGAATTCTTCATTTAAATCTTTTGCCATAACCTTTAGGCTCGTACCATGCCAATAGGAAGGGATCTCAATTCGTCCCATTTCTCCTACAATAATTGCATCATGGCGGCTGGCAAGGCGTATGGCGGAAAATAATAGGGCACTCTGTCCTTCTTCATACTGAAGCATGACAGAACATTCTTCATCTACTCCGGTACTTCCTATTCTCATCTGGGATTTTATGGATTTTGGCTCCTGCTTATATACCATATTACACATGGATAAATTGTATACACCGACATCCAGAAGAGAGCCTCCGGCCAGGGCAGGATTAAAGAGGCGGCCTTCAGGATTAACATTTGACCTAAAACCAAAATCCGCACTTACAAGTCCCACCTTGCCAATAACACCTGCATCAAGAAGTTCCCTTAGTTTTACCATTACAGGAAGAAACCTTGTCCACATTGCTTCCATAAGAAATACCTTGTTGTCTTCTGCGCATCGGATCATTCTTTCAGCCTGACGTTCGTTAACCGCAAAGGGCTTCTCGCAGATGACAGCCTTTCCGTTTTTTAGACAGAGTATGGCTGCTTCTTCGTGAAATGTATGGGGAGTGGCAACATAGATAATATCTACATCGGGGTCTTCTGCCAGCTCAGTATAACTGCCATGGGTTTTCTTAAACCCGAATTTGTCTGCAAACTCCTTTGCCCTTCCAATATCCCTTGAACCAACGGCATACCGGACAGCATCGGGAAGCACTGCTAAACCCTCTGCAAATTTATTTGCAATCCGTCCGGGAGCCAAAATACCCCAATTATATTGCTTCATAAAATCTCCTTTAATTTAATCATTTATTCTTCCCATTGTATAATTTACACCCTGAGGTGAAACATTAACAATGCAATATGCTGATCTTACCTTAAAATCGTCTACAGATAAATACCTGACACCGCCGGCATCCCTGGCTATATGTCTGTGGGTATGCCCTGAAATCATTAAATTTGCCTTTCCGGCTAAAATAGAAACCAGCATTGCCCTTTCCCTGTGATCGCTTAACATCTTAAAATCGACAGGACCTTCTGCAAAAACATTTACATGGGAAAAAACAAAAACATTTTTTGCTGCAGTTTTAAGCTCATTTTCCAGCCATGAGAGCTGACTCCTTCCCAAAAATGCATTTGCGGTATCCAGAATAAAAAGGGTTGTCTCTCCTCCGTTCACCCTGTAACGGGAAGAGCCAATCATATCTCTCCAGTTATGCCAGTTGCCAAAATATACTTCATGATTACCTATTACCGGATAAAACGGCAATCCAATTCCACTTAAAACATCAATAAATTTCTGGAGATCCCTTCTATGCCCTCCCTGTGTAATGTCTCCCACTGCAACAATAAATTTAATATCGTTTGCAGGATCATTGACAATATCGGTTATCTTTTCCAGACCATAGACATTTTCATTTTCAATGTGGAGATCTGTAATAACCAGAAAGGAAAATTCACTTCCCCAGTCTGCATTTAAATCCGCATTGCTTAATAAAACAAAATCATCAGCGGACATTAAACGCTCAGACAGTTCAGAAGAAATAAAGAGTCCAAGAAAATCATTATTGCAGGATGAAAATAAAAAGCAGTGGAAAAAAATCAGTAAAAATACAATGACCTTATCTGCAAACATAGCTTTATGAAAAATCCTGAATATTCTTACCATGAGTATTTTAATCCCCCGGAAAAAACTATCCCGTAAATTGTTGCAGATAAACTGTCTACACCGCTCTGAAGAAACCTTAATTCAGAATAAAATAACCACGAACTATTTATACGATATTCGCCATTTAGGGCAAACCACATGGAACCGAAATTCCCCGCATGAAAATCGCTGAAATTGGCTAATTGAATTCCAAAAAGAAATTTCCCGTTGTTTATGAAATGATAATAGACGCGGAAAGTCATAATCATTTCCTGTATGGGAGCTTCATAAAAAAATATGGAACTGCGGATATTAATTCCGGCAGTAAAACCGGATCTTCTTCCGTCATAGGAAAAAAAAGGAAAAAGAGAATGACTCTGCATATGGTACATGGGCATGGAAAAATAGAAATGCGAAAGACCGGCATAAAAATTTCTTCTATTGGATGTGGAAAATTTCAGGGTTCCAAAAGTATATATTTCATCTGCAAATTCACTCTTGCTCAATGCCATCCCTCCGTTGATAAAAACCCGGTTATTAAATGAAATAGCTCCTGAAAAACCAATACCCATTGTACCCATAAAGGCTCTATTATATTCTGCAATGGTAAAAAACCCCAGCTCCCTCTGTATTTCTGCCGTATTAAATTCCTGTGCATTAAGAAAAGGAAGGGAGAAGAAAAATATTATATAGGCCATTTTTTTTAATGGTACTTTCATTTTTCTCCCCGTAATTAAGAGATCTATTAAAAAAGATCCCTTAAAAAAATTCCATTATAAAAGATCTTTTAAAATATTAAAATCGTTTGGTATAACGGTTATATCCGTTTTCCTTTCCATTGCCTTTATAAGATCAGGCGGATAAGGAATGGCTCCCGTGATGGGTTCCACTATTTCTGCAAACTTTGCAGGATGGGCTGTTGAAAGAATGACAAGGGGATAATCCCCCGGAAGCTTTCCCTTGCTTTTCAGAATATCCGCTCCATGCCATCCTACCGCGGAATGAGGATCTAGATAATAAGCATGTGAAGAAAAAACTTCAGATATACATTTTCTTGTTTCTTCATCTGAAACATAAACACCATTCATAAAACGCCGCATTTCTTCCAGAGTAAAATGTGAGGCTATGCGTTCAAAATTACTTGGGGCTCCGACATCCATTGCATTGGAAATGGTGGCATGGGTGTTTTCTACAATATAATTTCCTGTATCAAGATAATTTGGAACGATTTTATTTATGTTTGTTGCAGCAATAAAACCCTTAATGGGAGCTCCCATTTTATATGCATAGATCCCGGCGGTAAGATTACCAAAATTACCGGATGGCACAGAAATTATAGGGCTTTGAATGGCCGACTGAACCGCCGCATAGGTATAATAGGCAGCCTGCGGAATGAGCCTTGAAATATTGATGGAATTGGCAGAAGATAGAGCCAGTTTTTTGTTAAGCGTTTTATCGGAAAATGCCTGTTTTACAAGAGCCTGGCAGTCATCAAAACTGCCATCAACAGCCAGGGCAGTAACATTGCCGCCCAACCCTGCAATCTGCTTTTCCTGAAGGGGAGAGATTCTGCCTTTGGGATATAGGACGGTAACGGAAACTCCTTCCACTCCAAAAAAGCCGTCTGCCACTGCTCCCCCGGTATCTCCCGATGTGGCAACAAGAATTTTTAACGGTTTATCTTCCCCTCGGCGAAGGTAAGGAAATGCCCTTGCCATAAAACGGGCTCCAAAATCCTTAAAGGCCGCCGTGGGCCCATGAAAGAGTTCAAGGACAAATCTGTCTCCTGCTTTTACAAGAGGAACTGGAAATGAAAAAGCACTCTTGCAGATTTCTTCCAGTACAGATTCGGGAATATCATCTTTTACCCAGGGATAAATTGTATTATGTGCAATTTCCTGGTAGTCCATTCCCCGTAAGGATGATTTTACGGTTGATGTATATTCGGGAAAAGATTCCGGTACATAAAGTCCGCCATCGGGAGCCAGTCCGCAGAGAGCCGCCTCTGCAAAACCAACTACATGGCCTTTATCTCTAGTGCTGTGATAACGCATGGATTATATTACCTTGTGATCCGCCTTTTTAAGCCAATCCGGATTAATATAAACACCCCAGCCTGCCTTGTCGGATGGGGTATACTTTCCGTCAACCACTTTATGGGACTCATCCATTACTACATCATCTGTCCAGTCTTCCTTTTCTATACTGTATTCCATAAAGGGAAAAGCATTTTCTGCAACAATTAAATAATGGGAAGAAAATACAGGAAGCATGGATCGGTTTGCACAATGGGGCGTGCTTAACTGGCCTGCTGCATGGGAAAGATTGGCTGCCCAAAGGGAACGTGAAAAACCGCCGATATAATTTATATCCGGTTGAACAATATCTACCGCCGGGGGATCACAATATGCCCTCCACTGGGGAATCATATAATCCTGTTCCCCTCCTGTTACATATATTCCAGTACCTTTTGCAGCTTTGTACACTTCCCTGGTTCTTTCCACTTCCCAGTATTCGCATGGCTCTTCCAGAATGGAAACATTAAATTCTTTTAAAAGTGGAAAGCGGCTAATGGCGTACTCTACAGAATAATTACCGTTAACATCAAGATATAGTTCAGAATCTCCAATGGCTTCCCTTACGGCCTTTAAAAGCCTTTCGGTTCTTTCCGGACCTGTATCTACATTAAATCCGTTCGGATAGGCACTGTGAAGCTTAAAGGCTCCGTAACCTTCTTCGTATAATTTTTTCATTCTTGCAGCTTCTTCTTCCACCGCAAGGAACCTGTCCATGCTGGAGCCGTAAACCGCAACAGGTCTCTTTTGCTTTCCAAGCATTGAATAAACAGGTTTACCCAAAAGTTTGCCCAATGCATCCCAAAGGGCTGTATCCAGACCGCTTAAAGTTCTAAAGAGGTGGGAACCCAGATGCTTGTACTGGTTAAGCGCTATTTTCTCGCAAAGATCCCCCGGTCCTCCGGGAGCCATTGGATCCAATAGCAGGTTTTTTACCTTTGCTTCTATTTCCTGAAGATTGCAACCGGGGAAAAGCTCCATTCCTATTGCAACAGGAGCAATCTGCCTGTACATAACCATTGCTGAAATATCTGCCACAAAGGGTGCTGTCTGACCAAGACCCTGTATCCCGTTGTCAAAATTCACATAAACAAAACAAAGCTGGGTATTGGAATAGGTTTCTATGCCGGTAATTTTCATTTTTCCTCCGTTAGCATGGCCAATTTTCCGGCCGGTGTATAAAATTATTTGCCCTTGTCGTAGGGCTGTCCCACAGCTCTGGGAGCATAATCCTTGCCGCTGAAAATAATCAGAGCCAAAAGTGTAATAAGATAGGGCATTAGGGTAAAGAATTCGGATGGCAGAATTGCCCTTAACTGTTCATAATTGACAATTAAAATTGCAAGTACAGATGCAAAACCAAAGAGGAATGATGCACCAAGAATTCCAAGAGGTATCCATCTTCCGAAAGAGACCGCAGCAAGTGCAATGAATCCTCTGCCGTTAATGGTGTTAACTGCAAATTCGGTGGTTTCGGTTAACACAATGCATGCTCCGGCTATTCCTGCAAGAGCCCCGGAAATTAATACTGCAATATAGCGGATCCTGATTACATTTACACCGGCAGAGGCAAGAGCCTGCGGATGCTCTCCTGCCGCCCTTAGCCTGAGTCCCCAGGGACGTTTATATAACAAAAAGGAAAAGAAGAGGAGAATTGCAAGAGCCAGCCATACAGTCGGATGAACGCCGGCAAAACCAATGCTTATCTGGGTTCTGTGACTAATGGTTCTATCCATGGAAAAAAGTAGCTGGCAGAAAAAGACGGTAATTCCCAATGAAAGTAAATTTATACCCGTGCCGGAAATTATCTGATCCGCCCTTAATGTAATAGATGCAAAGGCGTGTATATAGGAAAAAAGACATCCCAAAACCGCGGCTACCACAAAGGCAAGGGGGATGGAATAACCAATGCTGGATTCCAGAAGCACATGGGTGGTGGCGGCTGACATGGCGCCTATTGTCATTAAACCTTCAAGTGCAATATTTACAACCCCTGCCCTTTCGCAGATCATTCCGCCTATTGCGGCTATAAAGATGGGAGTAGTCATCATTAGAATGGACGGGAAAAGCCGCCAGATATTTTCAAAAAATTCAATCATCTTTTTACCTCCTTAACCTGCACTGCCCGGCGGTGCATGAGCCGATCCGGTTTCCCGTGATGAAAGCAAGGCGGTCTGCTCCTTGCGGGCTTTTTCCTTCATCTGCCATTCAATCAGTAATTTGGCTCCCGCCCTAAGGGAAATAAAGATAACGATCAAACCGGTAATAATGACAGTGATTTCCCTTGGAATTTGGTGACCCTGCATAAGGGGCTGGGCGGAACGAAGCATTCCAAAGAGCAGGCCTGCAAGTGTTATGCCAATGGCACTGGAATTCCCTACAAGGGCAACTGCTATTCCGTCAAAACCAAAACCATCCTGAACCGCCATTACCCTTCCGCTGGGGAAGCTTCCAAGACATACTATGGCACCTGCAAGTCCGGCAAAGGCACCGGCAATTGCCATGGAGCTTGTTATATTTGCATTCACGCTGATTCCGCCGTAACGGGCAGCTTCCCTGTTAAAACCGGTTGCCCTAAGGGAGAAACCCATTCGGGTTTTTTCCATAATGAGCCAGTATAGAATTACGGCAATAATGGTAAACCATAAACCATGATTAAGCCTGGAATAATTTGTAATTGTTTCCATTGCACTGCTGGAAAGGGTAGCTGTTTCGGGAAAGTCAGGGGTTCTGAATGTACTGGTTCCGGGAATCTGGAAGGTCAGAATTCTATGCAGGTAAAGGGCAATATAGTTCATCATTATGGTTGCTACAACTTCTGAAACCTTAAATTTAGCCTTTAAAAAACCTACAATGCCGCCCCAAATACCGCCTGCAAGAATAGCAACCAAAACAGCCATAATTGCATGAAGGCCGGCAATACGCGGAAGATAAAAGGCTGCAAACTGTGCGGCTGTAATACCGGCAACATACTGACCTTCGGCTCCAATATTAAATAATCCCGTTCTGGCTGCAAAACCCATGGAAAGGCCGCAGAGAATCAACGGCATGGAGGAGGTAATCCACTCCCCTATATGACGCTGATTCCAGACCCATTCCCCCGTTCTTTGATGCACAGAAAAACCCGTCATGTTCTGCAGAAGGGCCGAATACATTCCAATCGGATTGCGTCCTACCGCAAGAATCAATATCGTTCCTACAAGAAAGCCCAAAATTACAACGGCAGCCGAAACCATTCCGTTGGAGCTTGTAAATATATCCAGAATTTTATCAGAGATACTGCCCTCTCCGGACAGCTTACCGGCAAATAATTTATTGTTTTTAAGCACTGGCTAGTCCTCCCATCATTGCACCAATCCGGCGTTCATCTGCTTCTTCGGCATCCACAATGCCGACAATCTGTCCCTTGGAAAGGGCTGCAATTCTGTCACAAAGACCCAGGATTTCATCCAATTCAAAAGATACAAGCAGGACTGCCCTGCCCTTGTCCCTTTCGGCAATAATACGGTTATGAATGTATTCAATGGCTCCCACATCCAGTCCCCTTGTGGGCTGGGCAACAATTAAAAGATCCGGAGATACATCAATCTCTCTGGCAATAACCACTTTTTGCTGGTTTCCGCCGGACATGGATCTTGCAAGGGTTGCAGGTCCGTTTCCCGCCCTAATGTCAAAGTCACGAATTAAGTCTTCCGCATGCTTGCGTATAACGGGAAAATTCAGGAAGCTGTATTTGTTTGTATAGGGCTCTTCCCTGAAATTTTTAAGGATGAGGTTTTCATCCAGACGGAAATCCAGAACAAGACCATGTTTATGCCTGTCTTCCGGAACAAGTCCCATTCCGCTTTCGTTACGGTTTCTTATGCTCTCACCGCTTATGTCTTTACCTTTAAGGAAGATCTTTCCGGCCTTTGCAGGAAGAAGTCCGGAAATTGCGGCAACAAGCTCAGACTGCCCGTTTCCGTCCACCCCCGCAATTCCGACAACCTCTCCGGAGCGAACCTCAAGGGAAAGATCCTGAACGGCAGGTTCTCCACGGGAGCCTATAACCGTAAGGTTTTGAATACTAAGAATGGTTTCGCCGGGATTTGCTTTTTTCTTTTCTATCCTAAAATTAACGGTACGGCCAACCATTTTTTCAGCAAGCTCACTTTCGGTTGTTTCGGCTACATTAAGGGTATCTATGTATTTTCCCCTTCTAAGAACGGTACATCTATTTGCAGCAGCCTTAATTTCCCTTAACTTATGGGTAATTAAAACAATTGTCTTACCTTCCGCTTTTAACCGGGCAAATATAGAAAGAAGTTCATCTATTTCCTGTGGTGTAAGTACAGCAGTAGGTTCGTCAAAAATTAAAATGTCAGCATCCCTGTAAAGGATTTTAAGTATCTCTACCCTTTGCTGCATTCCAACAGTAATGTTTTCTATTTTGGCTTTGGGATCCACCGCCAATCCATAGGTATTGGATAACTGTGCAACCCTTGTTTCAGCTGCTTTAAGATCCAGATTACCCCAAAGGAATTCATTGGGCGATTTTACAGGTTCAAGGCCAAGTACAATGTTTTCGGTAACGGTAAAATTGTGAACAAGTTTAAAATGCTGATGCACCATTCCTATTTTCAGATCTGTTGCATCGTTTGGACTTTTTATCTGAACCTCTTTACCGCGAATCTTTATTATGCCTCCATCCGGTTCGTACAGGCCAAAAAGAATACTCATTAAGGTAGATTTACCTGCACCGTTTTCGCCAAGAAGAGCATGTACCTCTCCTTCTTCAACAACCAGATTAACCCTGTCATTTGCAATAATTCCGGGAAAAATCTTGGTTATTTCCAGCATTTCAATTGCGGGTTTTCCCATAGGAACTCCTTATTTTTTTAATTTCTAACGATATAGCTTTATCACGAATTTCATTAATTATACATTCAGCAGGGAAAAAAAGAAAGGATAAAAACAAAAAAAGCGTCCTAAAGCCATGGCAATAGAACGCTCCTTTTAAAAATTAACTCTCAATAAATGCTTTTGCCGAAAATGCGTGGAGTTTTCAATCCTGTAGGGATTGAAAACTCCTAAAATTAAAATCAGCTCTGCTGATTTTAATTAATCGTCCCTGGCTAGAAGGTTTTGCGGGAAGCCGGCGAGTCCTCTGGCTTCTGCATAGGTGGGGATTACCCTAATCTGACCGGAAACAATTCTCTGCCTGTACTGCTCCACCTCTGAAACAATGGAAGCGGTCATGGCTGAATTGGTGGTGGCATATCCTACACCATCGGCGGAAAGATCAAATGTGATAATCCTGCCGCTGAAATTACCTTGCTCTACTGCCCTTATTGCATAAATAACACAGGCTTCTACACGCTTGAGCATGGAGGTAAGAACTGCAGAATCTGTTGCATTGTAGAGTCCTTCCTCGTGCTGATCGGAGTCAACACCAATTGCCCATACATTTCTTCCGGCCTGTCTATACTCCCTTGCCTGCGCGATTGTACCGTTACCGCTTCCGCCGGCTGCGGAGAAGATTGCATAAACACCGCTATCATACCAGTTTCTTGCCTGGGTCATTGCCATTGCAGGTGCTCCCCAGTCGTTGGTATAAAAATCTACAAACTGTGCATTGGGAAGTACTGCCATTACACCCTGAATAAAACCAACATGAAACTTGGTTATTGTTGCACCCGGAACACCTCCGATAAAACCAAAGCGCGGATTGGCAATTCCGTCTTCGATGGATTTTAACGCTGCGGCTACACCAACAAGGAAGGAACCCTCATGCTCGGCAAATACTGCCTGCATTACATTGGGCTGTCCTACCCAGTCAACATCGACAATGAGATAATTCTGGCCGGGATTTTGTGCGGCAACAGTACCAAGAGCATCTGCCCAGGTAAATCCTGTGGTAATAATAAGGTCATGTCTTTCATCTGTGGCAGTGCGGAGATTGGGAACGTACATATCTCCAGTCTGGGCAGTGATTACATCGTATAATCTGCCGCGTCTGGCCTGATTTGCCCAGGTGTCGCCGTAGAATTCCAGAATGCCTCTCCATGCAGCAGCATTAAAGGATCTGTCATCTATTCCGGTTGCATCGGTCAAGAGCCTTACGGTAATGCCATCATCTGCAGCAGCCTGTGTTGAATCACGGCGGCATCCGGCAGCAAAGAGAGCAATGCCCAATATACATGCAAATAAAATTAAATACCTTTTTTTCATTTTTTCCTCCATTGTGTTTATAAATAATAGATATTTATTGAGATAATATATATCTTTTTTCCAAAGGTCAATAACCCGGAAAAACCCGGGCTAAGCCATCCCAAACATCTTTTCTTTTAAGTCCAGATAGTAAAGATAGTCATCTGTTTTTACATTTGGCGGACATCTATGATCACAGAAAGGTATATAACCCCCCCTTACAACATATTTTTCAAGTGATTCCATATATTCCTTTATTTCTTTTTTCCCCGTTCCAAGAATTATCTTATCCACACCGCCCATTATCCTTAACTGACCCTGATACTGATCGAGCAGCTCCCCGGGATGGGCACAGCTATTTACTTCGTAGGGAAAGAGGCAGTTAATTCCGCCCTCTAAAAAATAGGGAAGAATCGGCCTTACATCTCCGTCGCAGTCTGTGTACCAGATATCTATTCCATATTGATGCAGTTTCTTGCTTATGCGTTTATATCTTGGCATAACGATGTCACGGAAAAAATCCACACCCGTTATTGGACCCATATTAAAACATATGTCCTCCCAGCCGGAAGCATAATCAAACTTAAATTCCGGAAGAAGCTGATCCAGTGAATGTTCCACAAGCACACAGCAGCTTTCCACCATATCTTCTACCATGTCCGGATAATCGAATATTGCATAAGCCAGCCCTTCAAAGGTGAGCATGTCCCTAACCTTTCCTATCATGGAGCCGCAGTCCACACCAAGGGGAAAATCCCTTGTTTCGCAGGGAGGATATTTTTCCTTTAATTCCTTTATATTTATAATGCGATCCGGATGTTTTACATCAAAACGCTCTTCCTTTACTCTTTTCCAGTCATCCGGAGTTTCTATGGATGATTTTAAGAAATGGGGAATGGAGCTGCCAGCACCCTTAAGCGGAACCTCCGCCAAAAGACCCTCGCTATTCATAATTATTCTTTTGTTATCCCTTATCTCTATTTCTTTTTCTTCAAAGGGCGGATACATAAAATTCTTGCTGAATATGGCCTTAATTTTATCAAAGGAAAAGAATTCATCGGCTTGTGCAAAATTTTTTATTCCGTTATCTACAAAAATATCCCATTGGGTAAAATTCTCTATCCAGTAACCGAACTCCATATTAAAACATCTGTCTACATTTTTATAATGCATTTGATTGTTAAAGCGCTCCCTGTCGGTCATTGTAGATTTCCATTTTTGACGAATTGGTACTACCATAGAAACTCCCTTAAAATAACATGTTTTCCGAAAATTCTATCATGAAATCGGGGTCTACGGACAGATCAATATTAACGCATGCATTTTTTAGCTCCCTGCATTTGTCCAGGAAATTGCGATCCCTTAAGGCATCTTCCGCCCCCTTAAGGCTCAGGTTTCCGCAGACAGTAATTTTGTCAAGAAATTCTTTTGGAAATAGTCCGGATTTAACGGCATTGGTTTTATTGATAAAAAAGCCGAATCCTCCTGCAATATATACATTGGCAATTTCATCAAGACCAAGGCCGGTTCTTTTGCATAAAATCTTTATTCCCGAAAGGATTGCACTTTTTGCAAGCTGGAATTGCCTAATATCCCTGTTAATTATTTTAATACCCGGTGTCAGGAAAAATTCGCCGCCCTCTGCTTCCATATAACCGGTCTCATCAATAATTCCCAGATCCAGCATTAATGCCACCGTATCTATTAGGCCGGAACCGCATATTCCCCGGGGTTTAATAGAGCCGATTGTAGAGACGACAAATTCTTCGCCGTTATGCTCAACCCTGTTTATAGCTCCCAATACACCGCCCATCCCCATATGGATTTCAGCTCCTTCAAAGGCGGGCCCTGCGGCTGTGGAAGTGCAAAAAATCTTTCCCCTGTTTAAAAGGGCAATTTCTCCGTTTGTTCCTATGTCTATGAATATGGAAGGCCGCTCATCAGGAGAAGACTGTAAATTAAGGGCTGCCATTCCGGATACAATGTCGGCTCCGACAAAGGAAGATATGGAAGGGAGAATAATAATTTCTCCGGCAGGCAGTCCCAGATCGGAACCCTTAACAATTCGCTCTTCCAGAAATACGGGGGTAAAGGGTACTTCCCCCATTCCGGAAGGATCGACATTCAGGAAAAAATGAAGCATAACGGTGTTTCCGCTTACAATAAGCTTTTCAATTTCTCCGGGGGACCATTTGTCCATAAAATGTTTAATAATTTCCCGGGTTTGGTCGTTAATCGCAAGATGGAGTTCGGCGGTTTTTCTCTTTCTGGCTGCATCTATACGGCTCATTATATCGCCGCCATGGGGAAGTTGGGCATTCAATTCGGAAATTACATCCAAAACAGGAAAGCCTTCGCGTTCATCATCAAGGTTCAATAGACTGGCAGCAATGGTTGTAGTCCCAATGTCCAGGGCAATGCCAGCCTTTAGAATTTTTTTATCATGCACTTTCTTCCCGGGGATAATATGGGATATTTCGTTTTCACCCGGGATATTATTTTCCGGACGGTTTATAAGCAAATTACCCTGTATTTTGGCCCGGCAGGCCAATACCCAGCCATCTTTATCCGGCTCTGTACCGTTTACATTGCCTTGGAGAATTTGCACAAGACATTTTTTGCAGTATCCCCTTCCTCCGCATGGAGAAGGAAGAATTATACCGGAACGCGACAGAGCTGTTAAAAGGGACTCCCCTTCTTTGGCCTCAAGAGAAAAATGATCTTTTATCGTTATGGTCATTAACTACGTGAATAATTAATAAAATGCACGGCAGACATCGGCTGCGGTAGCAGCATCGGCAGTATATGCATCGGCTCCGATTTCATCGGCAAAGCTCTGGGTAACAGGAGCACCGCCCACCATTACCTTTACCTTGTCCCTTACACCTGCTGCCTTTAAAGCTTCTATGGTCTCTTTTTGTGCAAGCATTGTTGTGGTAAGCAGGGCGGAAAGGCAGACAACCTTTGCATCGGTTTCCTTTACGGTTTCCACTATTTTCTCACTGGGGCAGTCTACGCCAAGATCAATAACATCAATTCCCTTGCCTTCTATCATCATTTTTACAAGGTTTTTTCCAATATCATGAAGGTCGCCCTTTACGGTACAAATAATCGCCTTGCCAACAGGTTCTATTCCGGCTTCGGCTAGTGCAGGTTTTAGAATGACAGAGGCACGGTTCATTGCTCTTGCCGCTACCAGTACTTCAGGAACAAAGACCTCTCCCTTTGCAAATTTTCCGCCAATAACATTCATGCCGGAAATTAAACCCTTTTCCAGAATGTCCGCAGGAGAAGCTCCCTCTCCAAGAGCCTTTTCCACAGCCGCTTCTATTTCTTTCGCCCTTCCCTTTTGCAAGAGCTCTTGTATTTCATTAAATGCACCTGAAAAATCACTCACCTCATGCCTCCTGATCATTATTCGGATCATTACTTTGGATCATTATATAATATAATGGAGAAAAATGTCACTGTGTTTTCACCATTATTATAATTAACAGAAGCCGCCCTGCTTAAATCTGTAACATTTATCCCTGCTGCCTCAATAGATAAATAAGCTTTATCGGGGAATTTGCATGGTTCCGGGTATAAACATGGTTTACAGAGATTGCAGCTTCCTGCACCATAAACCGGGTTTGTTTTGCCAAAACGCTCATGCATTTCGTTTGTAAGCTCCCTGTGCAGACGTCCTGTCTCCTGCATTCCCTCATAATCAAAGGAATCTTCCAGATTTCCCTTTGTGGTAAAAACAAAAATATGGGAAAAAGAGAGTATTTTCACCTTTTGTTTTTCAATGGAATCAATAGCCGGAGGACAGGTCCAGGAAGCATTATACCTGCCGCATACATTCTGCTCACAGGCTTTCAGGAGATCCTCCGAAAAGGTAATTTCCGGGCTTAAAATGACCCCATATTCGAAAATCCGGCCTTCCAGGGCTTTTTCAAAAATCTCTCTCATATTATTATGCTTGTTTTTTTTCATATATATAATATAATTTCTATAATGAAAAAAAACCGCCCCTCTTTAGACAAAAACACCCAAAAGCCGCCTCTGATGGCAGCCTGTTATACTAAGGAGCTGAGCGTATGCCCATCAGAATAAGAACAATCCTCATTATCTTCTTAACCGTAGTGATTATTATTACCTTCAGTATACTGGCAGGGGTTATTACCGTAAATAATGGCATAGAAGTTTCCCAACAGGCAGATCTGACAATGATGGCCAATATTGCAGATCGTTTCATTTCCAGTGAGATAACGGGATTAAGGGATAAAATTGCAGGAACTGCTTTTTTATTTTCCATTTTCGAAGAGCATACATGGCAGGAAAACCTAAGCGAGCTTGAATCCCAGCGCTCGGAGCTGCTTGGAATGGCAATAATAAATAGAAACGGGGATATAATTGCCGAAGTTGGTTTATCGCCGGATATGGATAAGGCAATGGAAAACAGGCATGTACAGGAAGCGTTCGAGGGACGAATAAGAATTTCTACTTCAATAATTATATCCGAAAATACCGTGTTTTATGTAGCTGCCCCCATTCCGGATTTTACTGACATAATTCTTTTATTCACTCTTCCGGGACTATATTTTTCAGATGTGGTTTCCGGTATAACTATTTGGGAAACCGGTCAGGTTGTCATAGTAGATTCACAGGGATATGTACTGGCAAATATACGCACAAATTGGGTAATGGAACGCTTTAATTCCATTCTTATGGCAGAAATAGATCCTTCTTATGAAAATCAGGCAGTGGTAACAAGGAGAGCAAGCTCCGGTGAAACGGGCATTGGCTTTTTCTCTGTTGCAGACATCCCCAGGATGAGTGCTTTCCGGCCCATCAGCACTTCAGAGGAAGGCTGGGGTCTAAGTATTATTGCGCCCCTCCATGAAAGCCCTTTTAGGGAAATCGATTTGGGACTTTATGTGGTTGGTTTTGTCAGTCTCTTCCTGAGCCTTATTGCCGCTATTATTGCATCCGGTTCCATAAAAAAACCCTTCGATCAAATTGCCGTACTAAAAGAGGAAGCGGAACAGCATTCCAAATTTAAAAGCGATTTTCTTGCCAACATGAGCCACGAAATGCGTACACCGCTTACCGCCGTACTTGGCTTAACGGAGCTTACCCTTGGAACCGTCCAGTTGGATGATGAGACCTACTCCAATATGGTTAAGGTATACAGATCGGGAGAAACCCTTTTAAGTTTAATAAACGACATTCTGGACATTTCCAAAATCGAAGCAAATAAACTCGAACTCCATCCGCGCGAATACGATGTCCCAAGCCTCCTTAACGATACGATTTCCCAAAGTGTTTTGTACATTGGAGAAAAACCCATAGAGCTAATACTGGACATAAACGAAGATTTACCCAACTACCTTATGGGAGATGAACTGCGTATCAGGCAAATCCTGAACAACCTGCTTTCAAATGCCTTTAAGTTTACCAGAGAGGGTACAGTACAATTTGGCCTCCGATGTGAAAGAGACAAGGATTCTGAAGATATAGTCTGGCTTACAGCCTGGGTCAAGGATACGGGCATTGGCATTAAACAGGAGAATATGGGAAAGCTTTTTATTCTCTATGAAATGATGGGAGATGTTACCAAGCGCGGAGATACAAGCCGCAGAACCGAGGGAACGGGTCTTGGACTCTCCATTTCAAAAAGAGTGGCGGAAATGATGGACGGAAACATCACCGTCGAAAGTGAATATCAAAAGGGCAGTACTTTTACGGTAAGACTTAAACAGCAATATGTAAACGATTCTGTGATTGGCATTGAAGTAGCGGAGAGCTTAAAAAAATTCGATTATTCCCTGAAAAAATTTGACAGTGTAAAAATGACCCGCATAAATATGTCCTACGCAAGGGTATTGGTTGTGGACGATAATCCGACAAATCTGGATGTAGCCAAGGGTCTAATGGGTATCTACGGGATGAAGATCGACTGCGTCACCGGAGGGCAGCATGCCATAGATGCCATCCGCAGTGAGAAAGTAAAATATGACGCCATTTTCATGGATCACATGATGCCGGAAATGGACGGAATAGAAGCGGTAAGGATAATCCGTGAGCACATAGGAACAGAATACGCAAAAACAGTGCCGATTATTGCCCTTACTGCAAACGCAATTGTGGGAAATGAAGAAATGTTTTTGGGCAAGGGTTTCCAGGCATTTATTTCCAAACCAATAGATCTTGCACGTCTGGACACGGTTCTGCGGCAATGGGTAAGGGACAAGGAAGCCGAAGCCCTGCTGCCCGATCACATGATCAATATAGTCAGTGCCAAAGAAAGACAGATATTAATGGAAGATATTCCCGGTCTGGATTTAGACAAGGGAATAGCGCATTTTGGTTATAGCGAAGAGGCATATATAAACGTCCTCCAGTCCTATGTAAAAAACACCAGACCCCTCTTGGATATTGTTATAGGGGTTAATGCAGAGAACCTGGACAAGTATGCCGTAACTGTTCATGGCATAAAGGGATCCAGCCGCGGCATATTGGCAGCGGATGTTGCGCTTATGGCAGAGTCTCTGGAGAAGGCGGCCATCGCGGGGGATTTAGATTTTGTAAACAGCACCAATCAAAGTTTCCTGGAAACAATAAATCAGTTAATGAACGATATAGAAGAAGCCATTCAAAAAACCGGGAGCACCAATAAACCCATCAAGGATAAACCGGATGGGGATGTTTTACAGAGGCTTCTGGCAGCCGCAGAAAGTTACGATATTGACGAAATAGATGCAGCCATGGCGGAAATAGAAACCTACTCATATGATCAGGATGAAGGGCTTGCCCTTTGGCTGCGTGATAATGTGGATCAGGGTAAATACAAAGCAATTGCAGAAAAGCTATTGTCCATACAAAATAAGAGAGAGGAATAGGTGGAGACCCGTTATAAGGTAGTTCTGGTAGATGACAATATAACCACTCTTTTTCAGGGCAAGAATCTGCTTCAGGCATTTTTCATGGTCTATACAATCAGGTCTGCTGCCCTGCTTTTTAAGCTCCTGGAACACGAATTACCGGATCTCATCCTGCTGGATGTAATGATGCCCGAAATGGATGGTTTTGAAACAATCACAATATTGAAGGCAGATCCGCGTTACAAAGATATTCCGGTAATTTTTCTTACATCAAAAAGTGATGAAGAAAGCGAAAAAAAAGGTTTTGCCCTGGGTGCCGTAGATTATATTACAAAACCATTTTCCGGACCCCTTTTACATAAACGCATTTCCAACCACATCCTCTATAAAATGGTAGAAGCTACAGTTAGAAATTCCTCGGAAAACACGGGAACAACGGCAAACCAAATAAACAAGGTAAGCGAACGCATCAGGAATTTGCTGGACAAGACTCCCCTCTGTGCAAGATTATGGGACAAGGAAAATAATTTAATAGACTGCAACGAAATGACAATAGAATTTTTTGGCTTTAAGAATAAGGAAGAATGTTTTAAAAGATATACCGAACTGTATCCGGAATATCAGCCTGACGGGCAGCTCTCAACAGAAAAAGCAAAAATAATAATAGATAAAGCCTTCAAGGAAGGAAGATGTGCGGTCGAATGGACCTACAGGATGCTGGATGGCACACTAATGCCTGCCGAAGTAATCCTTGTCCGGGTAGAATATGAAGACAGTTATGCGGTACTTGGATATACAAGGGATCTACGTGAACAAAAGGCACTCATTGACGAAATACACAGGGCTGAAATTGCAGAGGAAAGCAACAAGGCAAAGAGCCGCTTCCTGGCAAATATGAGCCACGAAATGCGTACTCCCCTGAATGTGGTTTTGGGACTGACAGAATTAATGATGGAAGAAGAAAAACCCGGCCCGGACTGGAAACAGAATTTAAATAAAATACACTCCTCCGGAAGTACCCTTCTGCGTCTAATAAACGATGTCCTGGATATTTCAAAAATAGAAGCAGGTAAAATGGAACTTACACCGGTAAATTACGAAGTACCGGGTTTGTTAAACGATATAATAACATTCAGCAAAATGCGAACAGAGGGTAAGCCGATAATTTTTCAATTGGATATAGATGAAGATCTTCCATACAATCTTAACGGAGACGATCTGCGTGTCAAGCAAATAATAAACAATCTTTTAAGCAATGCCTTTAAGTATACAAAAGAAGGAACCGTGAGCCTTGGCCTGACTGCCGAGCGAATAAGCGAAAAAATAATTTGGCTTTATATAATTGTAAGCGACACGGGAATTGGTATAACGGAAGAAAACATGGGCAGTCTCTTTACCGACTATTATCAGGTGGAAGGGGATTTTAACAGGAAAACGGACGGAACCGGACTCGGCCTTTCCATTACAAAGAGACTTGTGGAAAAAATGGGCGGAGAAATTTCTGTAGAAAGTGAATTTAACAAGGGTTCGGTTTTCCGCGCACGCATACAGCAGGGCATTGTGGACGACACACCGTTAGGCGGCATGGTAGCGGATAATCTTGGCAAATTTATTTATGCGGAAAACAGCAGCAATATGAGAAAGAAGCTTGTCAGACCGGATCTAAGTTATGCCAAAGTACTTGTAGTAGACGACATGCAGCCCAATCTGGATTTGGCGGCAGGACTCCTTGGAAGATATAAAATGCAGGTAGACTGTGTGTTAAGCGGAGAAGAAGCCGTAGAATTAATGAAAAAAGAAGATAATTTTTATTATGCAATTTTTATGGATCATATGATGCCGCCGGGAATGGATGGCATAGAAACAGCCAAGGCCATACGCAATCTTGGCACGGATTATGCAAGGAATATACCTATCATAGCTTTAACAGCAAATGCAATTGCGGGAACAGAGGAGATTTTTTACTCAAGTGGTTTTCAAAGTTATATTGCCAAACCCATCAACATTATGATGCTGGATTCGGTAATAAGAAAATGGGTTTGCCGCCGACGCTTGCCGCGCGAGCCGGAGGAAGAATAAAATTTTAGGTTAATTTAGTTTTAAAGGAGATGCTTTTATGAAACTTAGTGTAAAAATTCCGGTGCTTATTGGGTTGGTTGTACTGTTTGCATCTGCAAGTATTACCATTACCATTCAGGTGATTGTAGGAAATCAAATGGAAGCTGCGGCTTTCAGTGAACTTTCCACAGAATCCAGAATTAATGCCGAATTAATGGCTACAGTACTGGACTCCCAGCTAATCCAGCTCGAGGAAATTGCCAACCGTGCCAGAACCAGAACAATGGATTGGGAAGGAACTGTCAGGGACAGCCTTATAGGAGATATACCGCGTTTGGGAGTAGTCGATATAGCACTGGTTTTTCCTGACGGCAATACCTGGAGTGCGATAAGCGGCTTTGTAGGCAACCTTAGAGACAGGGATTATATACAGGCAGCTCTGTCAGGCAGAAGAGTTATGTCTGATATTATTATAGACCGGGTAAGTAACTCTATGGCAGTAATGCTGGCGGCTCCAATATTCCTGAATGAAAATCCAGGCTCTCCTGTTATTGGTGCAGTAATAGCACGCAGGAATGCCCGTGATGTTCTGGATTCAATTATAGCTCTTGTAAGACCGGCAAGACAAAGCGGTTATGCATTTATTATTAACAGTGAAGGTGACTTTATTGCCCACCCAAATCAGACATATGTAAACAATGCATTTAACCCCATAGAAGAAGCATCCAGGGATCCTTCCCTCCAGGCCATGGCTGACATGATTAGTTATGCCTTAAACAGGCCATCGGGATCCGGTTCTTATTTTTATCAGGGAGAAACCAGGATCTGCTCCTTCAGGGAAATTCCGGGAGGCAACGGATGGAAACTCTTTGTTGCAATAGAAAGGAGTGATTTTGAAACCGAAATAAATGCAACCTTCAGGCTCATACTTATAATTGCAATTATATGTTTGCTCATTGGTATTGCCATATCCATATTCATAGGAAAAAGAATTGCCGCTCCCATATTTTTAATTGATCACGATCTGGACGGAATTGGAGAGGGAGATTTAACCCACCTTATTTCCATTAGATCAAAAGACGAAATTGGTCATTTGGCTGGCAATATTAACAAGACCATCGAAAAGATCAAAAACCTTATTGGAGCTATTAAAGACAAGGTAAATGCTCTTACCAGCACCAGTTTTGAACTTACATCCAATATGGCAAAGACATCGAGGGCAGTGGAAGATATTACGACCAACTTTGAAAAAATGAAGACCCTGGAACATAAACAGGAACAGGAAGCCGATGAAGCAAGCAAGGCCATAGACAGCATTAAAGTAAGTATAGATACAATGAATAAACTGGTAGACGAACAGTCAGAAAGTGTCAATACATCATCTTCTGCAATTGAAGAAATGACAGCCAATATCCAGTCGGTTAACAGAACTCTGGTGGAAAACAGCAAAAATGTAACATCCCTGGCAGATGCATCCGAGCATGGCAAAACAGGTCTGCAGACCGTTGTGCAGGCAATACTGGAAATAGCGCATGATTCGGAAGGCTTAATGGAAATAAATGCTGTAATGAACAATATTGCAAGCCAGACCAACCTGCTTTCCATGAATGCCGCAATAGAAGCCGCCCATGCCGGAGAAGCCGGAAGGGGCTTTGCAGTTGTAGCAGACGAAATTCGCAAGCTTGCAGAATCATCCGGACAGCAGTCAAAAACCACAGCAACCATGCTAAAAAAAATAAAAGCCTCCATAGACAATATTACAAAGTCCTCCAACGATGTACTTGCCCGCTTTGATGCAATAGATACAGGTGTGCAGACAGTTACCGAACACGAGGCCAATATCCGCAGTGCAATGGAAGAGCAGGAAGTGGGAGGAAGACAGATTCTGGATTCAGTCGGACGTTTAAGGGACATAACCTTATCGGTTAAAAAAGGAGCCATAGACATGTCCGGTTCCGGAGAGGAATTAATCAAGAAAACCCACGAATTCATTAATATCAGCAATCAGGTTGTACAGGGAATGAACGAAGTGTTAAGCGGAGCCATGACCGAAATACAGGCTGCCGTAAAACATGTCGATGAAATGAGCTCGGAAAACGACCGTAACTTTAACGACCTTAAATCCGAAACGGAGAAATTCAGGGTGACTACAGGCGGCGAATTGAAGAAAATCCTTATAGTGGACGATGATGAAACCCATCTTACCATGACAGCGGGAATGCTGGAAAAGGATTACGAAGTAACAACGGTAAAATCCGGCCGCGAAGCTTTAACCCTCTTCTTCCGCGGACTGGTTCCTGCCGCCGTATTGCTGGATCTTGTTATGCCTGAAATGGACGGATGGGAGACCTACGACAGGATTAAGGCAATAGGTAACCTGCACCATGTACCGATAATTATTTTCACATCTTCCGACGATCCTGTGGACAAGGACAGGGCACAAAAAATGGGTGCTATGGATTATATCAAGAAACCTGCCAAAAAGAGCGAACTAATGGAAAGTTTGGGGAAAATAATCAAGAAATAAGGGAGCAGTCATGAACATAGATATACCGGGTGTAGACATTGAAATTTTGGAAGATTTATACGAAGACGATACAGATCTATTTGTAAAAGTTGCACGTTCCTATGTGTCCAATACACCCGCAGTTTTGGATAAACTGCGCCTTATGGAAGGCCCCAATGTTTCGGCGGAAGCATTGGCGGATTATGCAATCGCCATTCACAGCCTAAAGGGAACAAGCACAACCGTGGGTGCCGATGAAACAAGGGCGGCTGCATTGAATCTGGAAAAATTGGCAAAGGCCGGCGATTTAGCCGGTGTAATTGCCGAAAACCCGGCATTCATTAAACATATGGAGAAGCTCCTGGACGACATACGCAAATGGCTAGAGAAACATGGCACTTAAAAAGAGGTGAAAAATGGATAACCCGCGATATAAGATCGTATTGGTTGATGACAATATTTCTACCCTGAATCAGGGTAAGACCCTTCTGCAAGACATGTACAGGGTTTATACAGTCCAGTCTCCTGTTACCCTCTTTGATTATCTGGAAAACGACATTCCGGATCTCATTCTTCTGGATGTAGAGATGCCCGAATTAAACGGCTTTGAAGTAATAAAAAAATTAAAGGCCGACCTTCGTTTCAGGGAAATTCCGGTAATGTTTCTTACCGTAAGAAGTGATGAAGAAAGCGAGAGGGAAGGATTCAGGCTGGGAGCAGTGGATTATATTGCCAAACCCTTTTCCGGGCCTCTTTTGCAAAAACGTGTTTCCAACCAGATTCTTTACAGGCGTGTTCATACAGCAGTAAAGGACTATTCCAGCAATATTGAAGTAATGATGGATGAGGTAGCCAGAGCAAATGAGCGTACAAGGATTCTTCTGGATAATACACCCCTATGTGCCCGCCTTTGGAATGCCAATAATGAAATGGTAGACTGCAACGAAGCTGCATTAAAACTTTTTGGCTTTAAAGACAAGGAAGAATACATGAAAAGGTATTCCGATCTCTATCCGGAATATCAGAGTGACGGGCAGCTCTCAATAGAAAAAGTAAAAACATGCATAGACAAGGCGGTAAAAGAAGGCAAGTATACTTTTGACTGGACATACAGGATGCTGGATGGCACCCTGATGCCGGCTGAAGTAACCCTTATCCACCTGGATGACGGAGACGGATATGCAATAGCCGGTTATACCAGGGATCTGCGTGAGCAAATAGCGCTTAGCGAGGAAATGCGCAGGGCGGAAATTGCCGAGGAGAGCAATAAGGCAAAGAGCCGCTTTCTTGCAAACATGAGCCATGAAATGCGCACTCCCCTTAATGTGGTTGTGGGGCTGACAGACTTAATGCTGGAAGAGGAAATTGCAGATACAGAATTAAAGGATAATTTAAACAAGGTAAGTACGGCAGGCAATACCCTGCTTGGAATAATTAACAATGTACTGGATATTTCCAAGATAGAAGCAGACAAGCTGGAATTAACATTAATAAATTACGAATTACCCAGTCTATTAAACGATATAATAACGCTTAACGTTATTCGTATTGAAGAAAAACCGGTGGAATTCAAACTGGACATAAAAGAAGACATTTTATGCCGCCTATACGGAGACGACCTTCGTGTCAAGCAAATAATTAACAATCTTTTGGGTAATGCCTTTAAGTATACCCAAAGGGGAGTCATAAGCCTTAGTATAAGTACAGAACATTCAGGACCGAATGTATGGATGAACATTACCATAAGCGATACCGGCATAGGCATAAAAGACGAAGACAAGAGTAAAATCTTTACCGATTATGGTCAGGCAGATACCCGCTCCAACCGCGGTGTCGAAGGAACAGGCCTCGGACTTGCAATTACACAGAGGCTTGTAAAAATGATGGGCGGAGAAATTTCCTTTGAAAGCGAATTCGGCAAGGGTTCTATCTTCCGTGCCCGGATAAGACAGGGTTATATAGACAGTACGCAAATTGGCCCGGTGGTAACCGAAAACCTGAAACACTTCCGTTATACGGAAGACAAACACAGCAAGGGTAGAAAGCTCATACGTCCCGATTTAAGTTATGCCAAAGTACTCGTTGTAGATGACATGCAGACCAATCTTGATGTAGCTGCAGGTCTTTTGGGCAAGTATAAAATGCAGGTAGACTGCGTATCAAACGGAAGAGAAGCTGTTGAAAGGATGCGTGATGAGAATGTCTATAACGCCATTTTCATGGATCACATGATGCCCGGCATGGATGGTGTAGAAACGGCTAACGCCATCCGCGCACTTGGAACCGATTATGCAAAAAAAATTCCCATTATTGCACTTACGGCAAATGCCATTCATGGAACAGAAGAAATGTTTTACGAAATGGGTTTTCAGGGCTTTATTCCCAAACCAATAAATATTATGCTGCTGGACTCCATTCTCCGAAAATGGATTAACAAAACAGAGGTTTAGGAATGGACAATGTAAGGCCAAAGATTGTTCTTCTTGATGATAATGTTGCAACCCTGAATCAGGGAAAGGCTCTTTTACAGGATCTTTACAGGGTATTTACAGTTCAGTCCCCAATCACCTTTTTTGAGAACCTCGAGCATAATATTCCCGATCTCATCCTTCTTGATGTAGAAATGCCGGAAATGAACGGTTTTGAAGTAATAAAGAAACTGAAAGACGATCCCCTTTACAAAGATATTCCGGTAATATTTATAACTTCCAAAAACGATGAAGAAAGCGAAAGGGAAGGATTCCGGCTGGGAGCGGTGGATTATATTGCAAAACCCTTTTCGCCTCCGCTATTGCAAAAGAGGGTATCCAACCAATTACTCTACACAAAAGATCTCCGCGAACATAACCATATGATCCAGTCAACCATCGGCTACCATAAAAACCTGGAAAACATCCTTAACAGCATTAACTCCATGATCTATGTTTCCATTCCCGAATCATACGAAATTCTCTTTATGAATGACAAAATGAAGCAGCATTATGGTATAACAGGCGATGTAACGGGAAAAACCTGTTATGAGGTACTGAACAAAGCCTCCGGAGAACGCTGCAGTTTCTGCCCCTGTAAGCAGCTGGAGAAGGAACCGGACAAAATATTTTTATGGGAAGAGAAAAATACAGCTACAAACCGCGTTTACAGAAACACAGATCAATTAATATTGTGGCCGGACGGCACCAAGGCTCACCTTCAGCACTCTGTAGATATTACAGAGCTAATTGCCGCAAAAGAGCAGGCAGAACAGAGCAACCGCACCAAAAGTAATTTTCTTGCAAAGATGAGTCATGAAATAAGAACCCCCATGAACGCAATAATCGGAATGACGGAGCTGGCTCTGCGTGAAAACGAACAAGGCTCCATAAAGGAACATATATTATCAGTAAAACAGGCAGGAGCCAATTTACTTTCGATTATTAATGACATACTGGATTTCTCCAAAATAGAAATGGGAAAATTCGATATTATTCCCGGTCTGTATTCTGTATCTTCCCTGATAAATGATGTAATAAGCATAATAAGAATGAGGGTTTTGGATTCCCAAATTCGTTTTGTTGTAAATATAGACAGCAATATTCCGGCAACCCTTCTGGGAGATGAAGCGCGTATACGCCAGTCAATTCTAAATATATTAAATAATGCGGTAAAATATACAGAAAAGGGTTATGTTATATTAAATATCCATGGAAATTTTATAGACGACAGTACAATTAATTTTATTATTGAAGTAAAAGATTCAGGCAGGGGAATTAAGGAAGAAGACATAGAAAGGTTATTTGCGGACTTTTCACAGTTCGATACCGAGAAAAACAAGGGTATAGAAGGGGTGGGACTGGGACTGGCAATTACACATAACATTGTTACCGCCATGGGCGGCGATATAGGAGTGCAATCGGTTTACGGAGAGGGAAGCACTTTTACAATTACTATTCCGCAGAAATATTATAGCCGGGAATCACTTGCGCATGTAAATAATTCCTCCGGTATTTCCGTTCTGCTCTATGAAAGACGGAGGGTTTATTCAGATTCCATTTTATACACAGTTGGAAACCTGGGCGCCAATTTTATGCTTGTGGAAAGCAGTTTGGATCTGGAAGAAAGTTTAAAAAACCGGACCTTCGATTTCCTGTTTATTTCCTATACGCTTTTCAAACAAAATGAAGAGTTAATCAGATCATGCGGCAGCGAATTAAAGGTTGTTGTTCTGTCGGAATTCGGAGAAGTTATACCAACAACAGACATGAATATAATTTCCATGCCTGTTTATTCAATGTCCATTGCCAATGTCCTTAACGGTCAAACAGATAACTTCTCCTACAGCGACTCAAGCGAATCAACAGCCAAGTTCTCCGCGCCAGATGCGAGGGTTCTTGTTGTGGACGACATAAACACAAACTTAAAGGTAATTCACGGGCTTTTAATACCTTACAATATGCAGGTAGATTTATGCAAAAGCGGGCTTGAAGCCATTAAGTTAATCAAAACAAAAGATTACGATTTAATATTTATGGATCATAAGATGCCGGAAATGGACGGAATAGAAACAACCGCCGCTATCAGGACTTTAGAAACAGAACGAGGTTCATCCAAACCTTTACCCATTATCGCTCTTACTGCCAATGCTGTTACCGGCACAAAGGAGATGTTTCTGGAAAAGGGAATGAATGACTTTCTTTCCAAACCCATAGACACCGTAATGCTTAACACAATACTTGAAAAATGGATTCCAAGAGATAAGCAGGAAAAAAAACATTTTGAAACCATCGACATTCAGGTAAAAAACGATAAGGCACCCCTTATTGAAATAAGAGGCTTAAACACCGCAAAGGGAATTTCACATTCGGGCGGCTCAAGGGAAGCATATATGGAAATGCTTTCTACCTTTTACGAAGACGGTTATGAAAGAATTAGGGCTCTCTCCGAATGTCTTGAATCCGGAGACATTCCCCTATACACCGTCCACGTTCATGGAATAAAAAGTGCGGCTGCATTAATTGGAGGAGATGAGCTCTCCGGTGCTGCCTATGCACTGGAATTGGCTGGAGAAAAAAGCGACATGGAATTTATAGATTCACATAACAGTGAATTTATTGAAAGCATGGAATCCCTCCTGGACAATATTGGCGAAAAAATAAACATATCCTATTCCGGCGCACCTCTGAACAAAGACGAACTTAAAGAAAAACTTTTAGAACTTAAGGCATCCCTAAGCTCTTATGATGCGGGAAAAATTAACAGCACAATGGACATAATCAATAAAATGACACAGGGTTCTGAAATTTATTCTACAATAAAAATAATATCAAAAAATATTTTATTGGGAGAATATGACGAAGCTAAAAACCTTTCAGAAAGCCTTGGCAGCAAATTAAACTGATAATTTCAATTATGGCTTTAGGCTGAAATTCTTTTTAATTAACCTTACAATTATTTTAAGTTTTTCATCATATATATCGGAAAATGGAACCAATGCAAAAATGTCCTTTCTTTCGCGGACAAACCAGTTGTAAATTCTTTCGCATGTTTCCTGAACTGTCCCCGGTCCTTTGGAAATCTGCACCAGTTCAATCATTTCTGAACGCGAAAACATTATATTGCTGTTATTATAAAACAAGTAGTAACTGCTCCCGCTTTTGGTGCCCTCTATCCTGAATGCATCTCCTGCCTTTGCTGTTTTCCCGGAAGAATTATTTCCTGCTCTTCCCGTAATTACCTGCATACGTCTGCTTGCATCATTGGCTTCCTGTGCGGCTTTATTTAGCTCTGTAACCTGCATATTGTATAAATGTATTCTTCCCTGCTCCACCAGGAAGGCAAGTCCCTCTTCATCCAGTTCGGGAATAAGGCTTTGGAGTTCTCCTGCAAGAAAGTCTTTCTGACTCGTTTTCTTTTTTGCCATTATTCTACTTCTTCCGGTATTTCATCTTCGATTTTTTCTTCCTCTTTCTCATCTTCAAAAAGCATGCTTTGGGAAGGATCGTCATCCAAAAACATCATCTCCTCTTCTTCGCCGCTTTCAGCCTGTCCTTCCAGCCTTACCGAAATTATTTTGCTTATTCCGGATTCTTCCATGGTAACACCCAAAAGCGTGTTGGCACAGGCAAGGGTTTTTTTGTTATGCGTAATAATAACAAACTGGCTATTGCGTCCGAACTCACGGAGGAGCTGGACAAAGCGGCCTACATTTTCATCATCAAGTGCGGCATCTATTTCGTCCAAAAGACAGAAGGGAGAGGGTTTTACAAGATAGGTGGCAAAAAGCAGGGCTACTGCCGTCATTGCCCTTTCCCCTCCGGAAAGCAGGTTAATATTTTCCAGCTTCTTGCCGGGAGGCTGTGCATATATTTCTATTCCGGATTCCAGAACCTGCTCCTGATCTGACAGGCGCAATTCCGCCCTGCCTCCGCCAAAGAGCCGCCTGAACATCATATGAAAATTCCTTCTTATTTTGTCATAGGTGGCCTTAAAGAGGGCGGAAGATTCCGTCCTGATTTCCATTGTAAGCTTTTCAAGATCGGCTCTTGCCTTTACAAGGTCTTCGAGCTGTCCGGAAAGAAAATCATAACGTTCCTTTGTTTCATCAAATTCTTCAGGGGCTGCAAGATTAACAGCACCTAAATCCTTTAGGGACTGCCTGCCCCGAACAAGCTGCTCCCTTAATTCACCCGTACTCTTTGTTATGGTATATATTCTTTCCTCGAATTCCATTAAGTCTCTGGAATGGCTGTCCCGGAAATTATCTTCTATACTTTTAATCTCTGTTTCTGCCTGAACAAGCTCCAGGTTCGTTCTCTCCATGGCTTCCTGTGCTTTGGCCTGCTCTGTCATTCTTTTGCGAATGCTGTCCTGCTTGCCTGCCACATCACTGTTTTTTACATTAATGTTTTTTTCCAGTGCTTCAAGATCGGAAGTGAGCTGCTTTCCCCTCTGCTCAATTTCTACAATCTCCGCCTCTGCTCCGCGTATACGTTCATCCAATTCCTCATGGCGTTTATTGTCCTGAAAGAGTTCATCCTGAATTGTTTTTAAAAGACTTTCCTGTCCCCTAAGCTCCCTTCTTATAAGGCGGCCCTGCTCTTCTGCCGCCTGTGACTGGGTAGCCATCTGCATACGGTTAAGACGGAGATCTTCAAGGGTTGCCCTGTATTCATTAATTTTAATATTAAGCTCTGCATTCTGCTTTCGAAGATCGGCAATAAGGTTCTGCCTTTCCAGAACACCTTCGCGGCAGGAGCGTATTTTTGCATCCAGACTTCTTTTTTTTGTAATAATTCCTTCAGGTGCAAGAAAATCATCAAGAAAGGAAGGTGTACTTTTGCGGTAGGCATTAAAGAGGGAGATGGCATTGTCAGCCTTTGCGGCTGCTTCGGAAAGGCCGGAAGCAAGACTCTCTGCCAGGCTCATAAATTCTTCGGGACTGGGCATTTTTCCGCTCCCTTCACTTCCCTTTGCAGCCCTTTCTGCCGCCTGGGCAAAATCCCTTACAAGGGCTTCCCTTCCTGCCAAAATTGTTTTTAACAGCATTAAGGTTTCATTAAGGGAAGCTTCGGAAGTCCTTCTCTCCGATGCAGAATAGCCTGCTTCTTTTAGTCCTGCATCGAGGGCAGAAACAATATCGTCCGTAATTGCTTCCAGTTCCTTTTCTAGAGCTTCCCTTTCCCTGTCAAAACCCTGTATGTCTTCTTCTGCCTTTCGGACATTATTTTCTTTATCACTAATTCTTGAAGCGGTGTGCTGAATGTTTTTTTCAAAGGATTTAATGTTTTCTTCAATATCCTGAACCTTCTTTTTTAAATCCCTTACTACATTGTCCTGCTCATCCGCATCCTGAATAAGCTCTTCTATTTTTTCTCCGGCAGTCTTCTCCCTGCCTTCGTTCAATGCAATTTTTGCTTTAATTTCACTCTTTTGCTCGGAGAATATTCGCAGTTCCTTCTCTCTGGCATTTTTTTCAACGGCAAGACCGTAGATATTTTTTTGGTATTCGGCAAACTGGGCAACCAGAGAGTTCACCATATCCATATTTTCTTCCAGATCCTTATTGGCTGCCTCTATCTCATTCCTTATTGCATCCCTGTCCTGAGTCCTCTTTTTAAATATGGCTTGCTTTTCATCCCTTTCGTTACGGATGTTTTTAAGCCTTAAAAGCTGAATATCCAGCTCGTATTCAAAGACTTCGTCTCTAAGGATCCTGTATTTTAAGGTTTTTTCGGATTGTACCCTAAGGGTATCATAGGAACGTTTTACTTCACCAAGAATTCCCTCTACCTGACGCATATTTTCTTCTGTTTTTTCCAGCTTTCTTTCAGCTTCCGCTCCTCTTGCCTTGAATTTGGTAATTCCGGCGGCTTCTTCAAACAGATAACGCCTGTCTTCGGGCTTGGATGAAAGAATTTGGTCAATTTTCCCCTGTTCCATCACAGAATAAGCGGTTTTTCCTACTCCTGTATCCCAGAAAAGCTCCCTAATCTCCTTAAGCCTTACAGGTGCGGAATTAATAAAATATTCACTTTCTCCGGAGCGGTAGAGCCGGCGTTTAATTTCAATTTCGGGAACATCCAAGGGAAGCAGACCGGTGTCATTTCCCAGGGCCAGTACCACTTCGGCAACATTAAGTGCCTTTCTGTCTTCGGTACCGTTAAAAATGACATCTTCCATTTTTTCTGCCCGTAAAGACCTGGAAGCCTGCTCCCCAAGAGCCCATTTTACAGCATCTACAACATTGGACTTACCACAGCCATTTGGACCGACAAGGGCAGTAATTCCGGAAGCGAATTCTACATGGGTTTTTTCTGCAAATGATTTAAATCCGAATATATCGAGGCTTTTTAAAAACAAGCTAATCTCCAGTCTAAGAACAGTATCATTTTTTAGTTAATCCATTCAAGATGAAAAATTAAAAATTTAATCAAATTTTTGTTGACAGCTCCTTCCCGGTAGAATACAATAAACAGATAAACTAACCCCTAGGGAGGCCAAATATGGCAAAAGTAGAGCTCAGAGGAATGAGCAAGGTTTTTGATGGCGGAGTCCGTGCTGTAGACAATGCCAACATCGTGATCGAGGACAGGGAATTTGTCGTTCTCGTAGGACCATCCGGATGCGGTAAATCCACAACACTGCGTATGATTGCAGGTCTTGAAGACATTACCGAAGGCGAACTCTATATTGACGGAGACATTATGAACGATGTCCCCCCGAAAGACAGAAATATCGCCATGGTATTCCAGAACTATGCTCTTTATCCCCACATGACAGTGTACGATAATATGGCATTCGGTCTTAAAATCAAGAAGGTACCGAGAGACGAAATCCAGCGCCGTGTAAACGAAGCTGCCAGGATTCTTGACATTGACAAACTGCTTGACAGAAAGCCCAAAGCCCTTTCCGGCGGTCAGAGACAGCGTGTTGCGGTAGGCCGCGCCATTGTCCGTAACCCCAAGGTCTTCCTTTTTGACGAGCCCCTTTCCAACCTGGACGCTAAACTCCGCGTTCAGATGAGGGCGGAACTTTCAGACCTCCATATTCGTCTTAATGCAACAATGATCTATGTTACCCATGACCAGGTAGAAGCCATGACCATGGCAGACAAGATCGTAGTTATGAAAGACGGAAAAGTACAGCAGATCGGTGCCCCGCTTTATCTGTACAATAACCCGGTAAATAAATTCGTTGCCGGATTCATCGGATCACCCCCAATGAACTTCCTCACCATGACCGTGAAAGAAGAAGGCGGATCTGTAATTCTTGACGAAGGTAACTTCAAAGTAAAACCAGCTTCAATCCATGTTGATGCACTTAAAAAGTATATTGGCAAGGAAATCTCCTTCGGTATCAGACCGGAAGATTTGGTTTACAGCGATGTTCAGTCTGAAAATGCAATGCCGGTAAAAATTACGGTAGTTGAGCCCCTTGGTGCAGAAATCCACCTCTGGCTTACCACCGAAAAAGAACCCCTTGTTGCAAGAACAGAACCCAACCGCGAGTTTAAAGTAGGCGATGCAGCATTCTTTACACCTGTAATGGAAAAAGCACGCTATTTTGACAAGGACACAGAAATTTCCATCCTGGGTGAATAATTACACAGGATAATTTCTGAAAAGGAATTTAAAACCGGCACCATATGGTGCCGGTTTTTTTTATATTTCCAGTTTTGCTGGAGAGAGACCCTCGCCTCTTGCTTCCAATATAATCTTGGCTGTTTTTTTGCTTCTTATAAATACAATGAGTTTTCCCTGGAAAGGCTGCCTGTAGGATGCAAAATATTCGGTAAGATCCCTAATGTTTCCGTTTTCTATTCCCAATATGCTGCCTTCACCCGTTAGACTAAAGGTAATGGTTGGGTTTTCCCTTGTGCAAAGCCTGCCCTCTTCATCCAGCAATTCCAGCTCTACCTGAGATAACTTATATTCACTTCCATCGATATTGGCATTTTGACCGGCGGTGAATTCGCTTTTCCATAATGAGAGTTTCATCTGCACGGCTGGCAATACCGATTCCAGGGAATCACTTAATCCGCCCGTTCCGCGAACTTCCAGTTTTCCCCTTTCAAAAGGAAGTGTCCAGGAGATATGATCAATACTTTTATCATTTTTTTGTGTTCCCAAACTCTTTCCGTTAAGGAATAATTCGGCACTGTCCAGATTCGTATAACAGACAACCTTCATTTCCTTGCCGGGAATATAATTCCAGGAACGGGAAAGCTCCCAGGCACGGCTTTCTTTTGGATCAAAACGCCCCCTTTGCTCTCCTTCGGCCTCGACGGCAACTGTTGCCATAAAAATAAAAGGCTCATCGTTCCAGAATGCAGAACGTCTATAATAGGCAATCTTTTCGTTTCCTGCCAAATCCAGAATTCCCGCACTGGAACCTCTAATTGGCCATCCCCTTGCCTCGCCCAAATAATCTATTCCCGTCCATAAAAATTGCCCGCTGATATAGGCATTATCCCTTACCGCTTTCCATGCAGCATAATGATGTCCGTTCTCGCTGCCAATAAAGGGAAGATTCGGAAAGCGTTTATGATCTTCTTCGTAACAATGTTCCTTGTAGTTATAGCCAACCATGTCCAGACTGTTAAACAAACCAATACGGGAAGAGAGTTCGGGAAAGGCCGCAGCCAAAAGAACAGGCCTTTCTGTATCATGTTTTTTTACAATTTTTACAAGGTTAGCCGCAATTTCTGAAAGCCTTTCCATGTTGGGTTTATCGGGATTGTATTCCCTTTCCTGCTGGGGCTTATTGGCATCGTTGTTTCCCGTCATTTCCAGAAAGAGGGGATGAACATAGGGATCGTTTGGATAATCTATTTCATTACCTATGCTCCACATGATTATGGAAGGATGGTTTCTACCGCGTATAACCATGTCTGCCAAATCCCTTTCATGCCATTGGGGAAAATCCCTGTAATAACCCTGGTGGACAGGAGGATAGACATTATGACCTGTTGTCCATTTATTTTTGCAACCTTCCCATTCATCAAAAGCTTCTTCCATTACATAGAACCCCATTTCATCACAAAGATCGTATAATTCATTCATATGGGGATTATGGCTTGCCCTAATCGCATTACAGCCTGCCTTCTTTAGCTTTTCAAGCCTCCTTCTCCAGACAGCAGGAAAGACCGCAGCACCAAGACAGCCGGCATCATGATGTACGCACACACCCTTAAGTTTTATGTTTTGCCCGTTAATAAAGAAACCGGTATCAGGATCAAAATGAAAGCTGCGTATTCCGTATTTTATTGGCGGTGTTTTATAGGAATGTGTAATACCGTTTGAGGCTGCACTAATTTCAAGAGAAAGGCTGTAGAGATTGGGCTGTTCATGGTTCCATAGCTTTGCATTCGGGATGCGGAGATCCAGGGAAAAGAGAATCCCGTCAACCGCACTATCACCGGCATTCTGGCTGCCATTGGCTTTAAGGCCGGAAACTCTGCCTTGAATTTCGTATAACTCTCCCTCCCCTCCCCGTGCTATAAGGGTGATTTTTCCTTCATCAAGATCAAAATTATGGGAATTAATTACCTCCCCCGATACTGTGATATTTGCATCCTTTTCCTGTATGGTACTTTTAACAATAATACTTTCACTTTTTATATAGAGGGGATTGCACAATTCCACAGATGCCTTTCTGTAAATTCCCGAACCTGTAAACCAGCGGGAATCGCCAATATCTTCATGGGTAACCTTTACTGCAATAATGTTCTCCCTGTCCTGACGCAGGCAATGGCTAATATCATAACGAAAACCTATATAACCGTTTGGCCTCTCCCCCAGATAATAACCATTACACCAAACCTGACTGTTTTTATATATTCCATCAAAGGACAAAAAAGCTTGGGTTTTGGTTTTATCATCAGTTTGGAAACTGCATCTGTACCAGCCCGTTCCGCCCGGCAGATAACCGGTTCCGCTGGAATGTTTGCGGGAAAAGGGAAATGTTACCGCCCAATCATGGGGGACAACTACATTTTCCCAGCCGCTGTCATCATAACCCGGTGCCCAAGCATCTTTATTTTGAAGGCAGAATTTCCAGTTTTCCAGAGGTATTGTTTTCATTTTTGCTCCTTAAAGATATGTAATCTAAGCTTGCTTATATCGATCATTTTCAGGTCTATATTAGCTTCTGTCAACATGGGGGTTCACATAGAACCTCACTATCCAGGGGAAGCTGTATATCTTCCTTAATTCCCAAATTTTATTCTTTAACAAATTTTTAACTTTATTCTAACCAAATTATATTGTCCAACCTGTATTTTATGAATAACAAAAAACAAGGGGAGAATTACCCAATGAAAAAGAAATTCAAACTTGAACCCCATATGCATACCGCAGAGATAAGCAGTTGTGGCCGCATCCCTGCCGCCGAGCTGGCTACACGATGTCATTTACTGGGTTATGACAGCATTGTAATTACCGATCACCTTAACCAGGAATATGTATCACGATTCTCTCATGAGGATGACTGGGATACAATTATGGATCACTTTTTAAGTGGCTACAAAACCGCCAAAAAACATGGTTCGGAAATGGGATTGAACGTACTTTTGGGAGCAGAAATACAATTTATGGTAAATGATAACGAATATTTACTTTATGGCATAAACGAAGAATTTCTGCGGTCTAACCCCTTTTTACACCTCTTGAACCCCTGGGAATTTTTCAAAAAATATGAAAAAGAGATTTTAATTATTCAGGCACATCCTTTTCGTGGTGGCAATGAGACAGTTTTTCACGAATGTATACATGGCGTGGAAGTTTTTAACAGCAATCCAAGACATAATAATTATGACCATAAAGCCCTTCAGCTATGTGATTCCAACCCCCATCTATTCCGGCTTTATGGGGCCGATATCCATTGTGATGAAGATTTTGGGCGTTCGTGGATGCTCTTCGATGAACCCATATTTGATTCCCAATCTTTCATTTCTTCTGTCAAGTAGAATACATATTCAACAGGCAGGACTTAAACAGTAATCACATTAAACTTCATAAAAACATAGCCATGTACAAGGGGAGGAAAATAGAGTACTAATCCTCAACTGTCTGGTAACAAAGAAAAAACCTTTGCCCAGTCCAAGTAATTTAACATCCAATTATGTTCACTAGTATCGGTAATATAAAACACCTCTTCATCTTCAATGCGCATTAAAAAAACACCAATGTAACCATGATAGATTTTCCAGATTCGCTAGACGGCGTCTAGCGATTTGAAGACCCTTGGGAAAACATAGGTAAAACTGCCTGAAATTCTTGAGATTTGCCTCTGAAAATCACTTTCCTAAAGTATCAGTTTACGGCTGCAAAGATATAACCTGTAAAAGAGATTTTTAACCTTAAAATATTACAGCTTGGAATTATTTTATTTTAACATTAATATTGATACAACAGAATAAGGAAAAAAACTTGGGATCTGCATAGAGAAAGCATTCCTTTAGCCGCTTGCAAGAGATGTGGAGTGAGTATGGTTGATCAAGAAGAAAGAGCTCAAAAAGCATGGATAAAACTGGTTCAATTAGCCAAAACAAAAAAAGTATGTTCTTATAAAGAATTAGGGAATTTTATTGGTTCTCATCATAGACCTGTAAGGTATCCATTGGCTCTTATTCAAGATTATTGCTTAAGAAAAAATTTACCTCCCATAACAATATTGGTTGTTAATTCTTCCGGAAAACCAGGGCAGGGATTTATTGCAGCAAATGATAATGAATTTTCAGATAAAAAAAAGGAAGTTTTCACTTTTGATTGGGATAAAATAGAAAATCCTTTTGATATATCCAAAGAATTATTATTAGAAGGATACAATCAAGAAAAACTAATTAATGACATAATAAATAAAAATGTTATACCTGAAAAAATATTACAATTAGTTGCAAGAAGGGGAGCAGAACAGCAATATTTCAGAAAAGCGCTGCTTAAAGCCTATTCAGGAAAATGCTGCGTATGTGGTTTATCTGTTTCGGAATTACTGGAAGCTGCTCATATAAAACCATACCTTGATTGTACATTGAATGAGAGATTTTCCATTAATAATGGTTTACTGCTTTGTTCAAATCACCATAAATTATTTGATAATAATAATTTAAAAATAACAAAAGATTATAAAATAATAGTAAATAAAATTGATGAAAAAAATGAAATAAACAGAAGATTCATTAGTTTTTACAATGGGAAATTAATTAATTTGCCATTAAACTTTAATCACTATCCTGACAAAAGTTTATTAGAATAGAAATAACAGGTTATCTTGGTTTACCACAAAGAGGTCTCCCTCTTTTTGATTAAATTTTTTGTAAAATATCAAGCATACTCTTATAACTGTCAACATCGTGATACTTTACACCTGTTGTAGAAATCTCGTTGAAAAGTTTCTTTGCACAGGTTATTTTGGCTTGTTCAATAGGCCGTAACTTTAAACTGTCCATGGTACCCTTAGTTTCTGCAATAAAGAATACGTGCTTTATTCCATTACGCTTAAAAGCAATAGCCCAGTCTGGCGAGTAATTGCCAACAGGGGTGGGTATAAAAAAGCCTCTGGGACCTGGCGGAAGCTTGGCATATACAATTACCTCATCAGCAGTATCCAGGTCCTTTGCAAATTTTCTTTCAACGCTTTCTTCTGCTGTACCATCTGTGAAAACAAAGTCCTGTATAGCCTTCTTGGCCTGAAAAGCTTTTGCATATTCCTGAGACGATTTGCTTATGTTAAATATATCTTGAGTATATGGCTCTTCGGCACTTGGCTGATATGAAATATGATCAATTACTACCGCAGCTTTTTGTCTATTTATCTCTTCTGTAACTTTTTGTATAAACTCTTCTGGATTTAACCTGAACAAATACATCTTGTCCTTGTTAAGGCTTTTGAGAATAGCTGTCACCGATCTACGGGTCAAAGTTGTGCTTTCTGCGATTTTTCCGACTAGATCATAAGGAACAGAGCTCTCATGAAAATGATCAAGTGTCTGTGTTTGTGTACGGGTGATATCAAACTCTGCTCCTTTCTGGATACCTTTTGTTAATGTGTATTGTAATTGTGTAACGCGTAAAGTGGCATTAAGTGCTCCTGATGATTTTCTGACAAGTTCAGAGCTGTCAAACTCAACAGTGTAAGCATAACGTCCATTAATGGCTTTCCAAAGCTCCTGGAATTCCTTCTTGAAAAAGTTGTCGTTTAGCGGATTATTTTTAAATTTCGTTTCGTGCCCGTCTACGATCATTTCATTTAGAATGCCCGGATTGTTAATAGCCTGAATCAGCTTGTGTATTCCTTCGGCCATGGGTATTAGTTCTTCTTTTAGCGGCGCAAGCTGCCCGCTTTCTGCGGCATCACGATAAACTTGAGTTACTGCACCATCGTCATCAATGTAGTCGTTTCTGATGAGATAGTGGTAGATTGGTTTTGCTTCTGCTACCGTAAGAGTATATGTCTCGCCATTGATCGAAAATGTCCTGTCTGTAAAATACTCTGCACTTGCCTTCATTGGGCGTTCATACAGATCATCTTTGATTTCTCTTTGCAGATCACTTACGAAATCCGTATAACTCTCGCTGGCAATAACTGTTAACTTATTCAGTTCGTGAACTACTGTTTCTCCGCAAACATCAATATCCTGCCTGTCGCCTGCCTGGTTGACACATATACGTAGACCGCGCCCTACTTCCTGACGTTTTGCGGTGGAACTTTCTGAATATTTAAGCGTACAAATCTGGAACACATTAGGATTATCCCAGCCTTCGCGCAAGGCAGAGTGAGAAAAAATAAAACGTGTATGCTCATCAAGGGACAAAAGCAGCTCTTTTCTTTTTAGGATTAAATCATAAGCCGAGATATCATCAGATATATTATCAGTTCCCCGTTTAATTTCGCTGTCTATGGTGCGTCCCTGTTTATCAATTGAAAAATAGCCACGGTGTGTAATATGGGTATCTATCTTCCGTAAATATTCCTGATATGAGGTAGGAAATAAGCTCAGGCGTTCTTCAAGTGCTACCTTATACTCTTCTTCGAACATTTTTCCATACTCACCAAGCAGTTCTTCGCCGTTATCATCATATTGACGGTACTTGGCAACCTCATCAATAAAGAAAAGGGAAAGACATTTTATCCCTTGATCGAATAACGCCTCTTCCTTTTCAAAATGGGAATAAATTGTCTCACGAATTTGTATACGACGGATATCACTTTCATTTACATTACCGCTGGCATTGCCTTTAATCAGAATATCGCCATTGGAAAATGTTACGGTATTCTTTAATGGATCAACCTCGGCAATAGATATCCCTTTGTACTCATCCAGTTCGTTGGACGATGAATATAAACTGTCACCTGTATTAAGTATACGCATTTCGCGCTTTATACCAGTTTTATACTTTGTTTCAAATTCCAACCTGGCACGGGGCGGCTTTTTTGGATCAACCAAGATTTCTGCAAGATACAGATATTTATCTGTACCGCGCAGGTTCTTAATTTCGAAGCCTTTTACTTCAATTTTTTTGACAAGTTTTTTCTGGAAAGCATCCAGGGCATCAAGCACATAGACAAGGTTGTGGGTAGTTTTATGAGTTGCCGAATAATTCATGGAAAACAGGGGATTAAAATTGTTCTTTAGAGCGTTTTGCGTTGCTTCTCCCCCCATTTTTTGAGGCTCATCAAGAATAATAATAGGATGATTTGCTTTTATTACATCAATTGGACGACGAGAGCCGAATTCATCACGTTTTGTGTAAATAATGCGTGCGGCTTTATCACCCCTTCGCCCTTCAATATTCTTATCTTCATTCAGAGAACTCGCAAATGCCTGTATATTGATGATCATTACATTGATACCAGAACCACTGGAAAACTCGTCAAGTTGATGCAGATTGGATGAATTATAGATAAAAAAACGTGCTTTAATGTTGTATAGCTCCATAAAGTGTTCCTGGGTAATCTCAAATGACTTTTTTACCCCTTCTCGTATGGCAATGGACGGCACAACAACGATGTATTTACTCCAGCCGTAACGCTTATGAAGCTCGAACATGGTTTTGATATACACATAGGTTTTCCCCGTACCTGTTTCCATCTCTACGTCAAGACTCACTGCGCCAAGTCCTTTACTCAATTCTGATGAAAGATTTATATTATTTTCTGTCTGTATTTCACGAATATTTTTTAGTAATTGCTCGCCAGAAAGCCTGATTCCCACATTGCGATAACCTGTTTCAATTTCCTCATCTTCCAGTTCCTTCGATGTAAATAAAGTGGGTTGAAATGATACAGGTTTTTCGTAACTTCCCAAATCACGGCGGTAATTAAGCTCTTCCTGCTTGGGCTGTCCATTGAAAACCCGGACTATTGCGTCCACTGCCTCGGTTTGGAATGGCTGTATTTTGAAGTTAAACTTCATTTGTCATTCTCTCCGATTGAAGCAGAATTTTTTGCCATTTGGGCTTCGGCATAATTTATTTCTCTTTCAATTTCTTCTATAGTTGGAAGGCTTGATTTAATGTTATCAGGCATAGATTCAGTAAGCTGATTCTTCCAGTCTGCTACACCAATAGGATTTGTATATCCGGTAAGAGAATACTCAACGACAGTGCGATTTTTGCCCTTAACCAAAAGAAGTCCAATAGTTGGCTTGTCATCCTTATGACGTAGGATTTTATTAACAATATTCTGATACATGTTTAACTGGCTAACATCTCCTGGCTGGAAATCTCTAGCTTTCAGTTCTACAACAATATAACAGCGTAACTTTAAGTGATAAAACAACAGATCAATATAGAAGTCATCCCCTTCTAATTCCAAATGTACCTGACGCCCTACAAATGCAAAACCTTGACCCAGTTCCAGTAAAAACTTTTCCATGTGTTCTACCAAAGACCGTTCCAATTCTGCTTCACGTCTGGTTTGGGCAGTACCGATAAAATCGAATAAATATGGGTCTTTAAAAGTCTGCACAGCCATATCAGAGTCGATTGGAGGTAGAGCTGCCTCAAAATTTGTTACAGCTTTGCCTTCTCGCTCTATTAAGTGCAGATCAATCATGTGGTCAAGGACAATGCTGCTCCACCCGCTTTCAAGGGCTTTTTGAGCGTACCATTCCCTTGTTTTTTTATCTTTTAACCTGGTTAAAAGCATTATGATACTTCGCCATTGTAATTTTGCAACAGGCTGTTGCAAAATTGAAGGATCAGGCCAAGTACTGGCAAATCGCTTCATGCTGCCCAAATTGCGTGCTGAAAACCCGTCCATTTCAGGAAATTCCTCTTTCAGATCGGCAGACAACCTGTCAATCACTTTTGCACCCCATCCTTCGGATTTCTGGCGCTGCAGAATATCGTAACCGATGTTCCAATACAGCTCTATCATCTCTGTATTTGCCTGAATAATAAAACGCAGACGAGTTTCCTTTATGCGTTTAACAATGGAATCACGGAGTTCGAAATATGGGGCATCCATTTCGGATTTTAATGGTGGAACAGGGGCAATAAGCTTCTTACTTGACTTACCGATATATTTTCTATCTGCCATCACAGCACCTTTCTTTTCGTTTCAAGGCTGTATGTCTTAAAAATTTGTTCAAAATTTACCAAGGTGGCATCGCTATCAAAGTTACTGTCCCGAAACACGGCATAATATGGCTTGCATTTTGCGATTTCTGTAACAGTTTCATCTGTTATATGGTCGAAACAAGCGATAAGGAAATTATCTGCTACGGAAAACACAGTCTTTCCCTCGATTTGCCGTTTTTCGATTTTGCTTGATAATAGTATACCCAGATCCAGCATGACCTGAAACAGCAGGTCTTCAGCTGTTCTGTCATGTTTTATGTTATCAACAAGGCCATCCAGGTCTACCTGCAGTTTGCCATTTTCTGCTATTATTTCTTGCGGCTTGTAGTATACGTCCTTCATGTTGCTGCTGTCGAGTTTTAGGACACGGAAACCAATGTCCAGTGGAGAGTGCTCTTGGTCAAATGGTAAAGATGCATTCTCCTTGCTCTCAGCAAGTATCTTATTTCCAGCTCTGCGGATACGTTCTTTGCCGATTTCGCAGATATTTTTATATCCCGCTTTAGCGGCTTCGCCATCTTCAGGGCATACTTCGGGGAGTTGTACCATGATGAATTTGCGATTACCGCCATCTTCAGCATTTAGTTGCATGACTGCATGGGCGGTGGTCGCAGAACCTGAGAAGAAGTCGAGGATGATGTCGTTTGATTTTATACATGATGAAATTTTTATTAGATGATATATAAGCTTTGTAGGTTTAGGATGTGTGAATAATTTTCCATTTCCAAGTAGTTCTTTAATTTCTTTTGTTGCATCTTCATTCATTCCATGACAATCCCACCACGACTCAGCACGTATCTTTCCATTTATTCTTTCACTTGCAAATACCTTCTGAACTGGACGAACTGTTCCTGATTTTCCAAAAATTATACGTCCATCCGCAATACGTTGAGCTACCTCTTTTTCATTGAAAACCCAATATCTACCTTCTGGGGGGTAAAATTCTTCTCCGGTTCGTGGGTTTTTTATTAAGAAATGTGGACCTTTGTGATTTGCTGATAAATCCATTGTTGTCCACACTCCACGGGTATCATTGTCTGGATTAGAATAGGTTTTTTGAATAAACTCTTCTGTAATCTCATAACCAATTTCGTCAATATTATTGATTGATTTTGAATATGCAACTATATAATCATGAACAGGAGGAATTACTCCCATATTATTACCGTTCGTTTTCTTTTTCCATAAAATTGTCCCAATGTAATTTGTTTCACCATATATTTCATTACAAATATTTAGCATATTTTTAATTTCACGGTCATCTACACTAATAAAAATAACCCCATCAGTAGTGAGCAAATCTCTCGCTACACGCAGGCGAGGATAAATCATATTTAACCAATCTGAGTGAAACCGTCCATTGCTGTCCAGATTGCGAACCATGCGATTACCGTCATTATCATAATCGCCGCTAATCCCTAACCACTGTTCACTATCTACTTGCCACTCGTCATTATAAACAAAATCATTCCCTGTATTATATGGCGGGTCTATATAAATCATTTTTATCCGATTTAGATATGTTTCCCGAAGTAGCTTCAAAACATCTAGGTTATCTCCTTCGATGTAAATATTTTCCGTATTGTCAAAGTCCACACTTTCTTCACGGCAAGGTCGTAGTGTTGCAGTAATTGGTGAGTTGGCTAATAATACGGCTTTTTTCTTGTCAGGCCAGGTAAACTGGTAGCGTTCTTCTTTGCCTGAGACAACATGGGTGTTAATTTCCTGTGCCAGTACATCAACGTCAATGGCGCGGATAACTTCACCGTTTTCGTCTTTGGTTTCTGTAACGGCGTTGGGGAACAGGGACGCGAGTGCATTGTAGTTGCTTTCTGTTAGGTCAGGGGTGTGCAGGGAGAGTTTGTTCATTGGTTACTAATCTCCAGTATTTCTTTGATAAATTCATCAAGAAGGTATGTGGCTTGTTTTTCTTCAACGCTTAATCCAAACATAGTTAGAATTTTATTTTTTAGTTCAATCATAGCGGTCTTGCAATGATTGTCTCCATTTAAAACAGCACCCATTTTTCGTGGATCAACAGCACATTCGTGATATTTTGGGTTTCCAAAGGAGAAATTTGGTGTATAAATATTAGTATAATCGCTTTGTGTAACCCATGCCGCTCCCATTTCATTCATACAAGCTGGGCTTTCAAGATATGCGTCAGACCACAAAAAGATCATTAAAATCTTTGTGGTAATACTCTTGCGTAAATAATCATATATATTTGCATCTAGCGGAATTTTGTGTAGCGGATGAGAAGTGTAGATAAGCTGTTCGTTTTTAACTCCAAGACCAGTAATGATCTTTTGCAATGCATTTCCATATAATTTATCGTCGGAACAATGACTTAGGAAAATGATAGGAATATTGTTTTCTTTTTCGTTGCCAGAAGAAATATATTCTTCGTCATTAGGTGTATATAGCTCTATTTCATTTTTTATAGAAACAAGAACATCTTTAAACTCTTTTTTCCCAGCGTTCCAATACTTAACGAATACTTCTTTGGGAGTTCTTGAATGCCACATAGAAGGAGACCATGCTATTTTGCTTATTCGCTTTTCCCATTCCACCGCATCTGACTTCTTGAAGGTTTGTCTAAGAAATGAAAGTGTATCGTCCTTTACAGAAGCTTGAGTACGACTTCCTGCATATACTAATATAGCGGTTCTGTCAATCAGGTCATCAAGTATTTTTATCTTCTCAGCCTTCTTCATGCAACCTCTCCTGTAGCTTTCCAAAGTCATTATCTTTGAGGAAAAGAGGTAATGATGTCTTTTGAGATTTTTCTGGATTATAAACATGTAAAAAGTTTAAATTAAAGTCCACCAATATCAATCTCCACTTTTGTTTCTTCCGATTTTATATGCATAGGTAACAATTTTATTAACTCGTCAACAACTTCTTTTATACTATACATAGCAGAATTGAGTGCTTTCCGCGATGCGAGCATAGGGCTAAATTCCTGAACTTCATTTTTTGTTATTTTATGCCATATTGGAAGAATTACCTTTTTATCAGTAGTTTCTCTTTGAAATAATCCTTCCAATTCTTGTTGTGTCCAGTATTTCCTAATATAGTCTTTAGATAAGATTACTATTCCATACTTTGATTTTGCCAGACCAAAATCAATTTTAGTTCTAAGATTATCACCCCATTCAATACTGTCATCATCATACCACACTTTGATGTTTTGGCTATTCATTTCTTTTACCAGATCTTCTACATAATCTTCTTTATCTTCTGACGCATGGGAGATAAAGACATCATATTCTTCATCGTTTTGTAAAGCGAAGTTATTATTTATTATTGCTTTATTCTGAGCTTGAATTTGTTGGGTTAATTGTGATGATAAATTATTAATCCGTTCTTCATAATAACGTTGTAAGTCTTGCATAGTAACGGTATTTCTTCTTTTCTCGGTATTTTCTTCCACTTGGATCTTTTTAATAGCTTCATACTTTTTCATCTGCTTATCAGCAATTTTTTTTGTTAAATCAGCTTTTTCTTTAGAAATTTTTGCTAAATCATTTCTATAAGAAATTATTTGTCTGTTTTTCGACTGAAGAGAAGAAAAAGATGTATTTTTTGTTATACTTCTTTCAATATCACTTATTTTCTTAAATTTATCAGCTTCTTTCTTTTCTGAATCAGCTCGTTTCCTTTCTAAATCTGCAAGTTCTTTTTCTATTTGATTCAAGGTATTCCTTGTTGTATCTAAGCTCATAAAATTACTCTCCCTGATAACTACCCACTAGTCCCCAACCTCTCTCTCAACCACCTCATTTCCTCTACTAGCTCCCACTTCCTCCTCGGCTGCTTCTCCTTCCGAGCCTGCTTCTCAAGCCGTTCAATCTGCCGCATGAGCTTCTCCTGTTCAGCGTCGGAAGCAAGCTGCTCGTCCAGTGATTTGCCCTCACCAAGCTCCACACCGCCTATCTGTATAATAACATGTTCCCAAACTGCGTCAAGATTTAGTCCCGACAACTTTATTTCCCATTCATCAGTAGGCTTCCAATCCGACTGAATGATCTTGCCAGAGTGGCAGACTGCAAGCCTTACATTGCCTTCATGCTCAAGAGCAAATAACATCTTTTGGTCAATCAGCTTTGAAAGCATGACTAGGTTCTTTTTATCACATTCTGCATTTCTCAAGTCAACATGCACCACATAAAACGTAGTAATATTGTTCCCTACCGCTATATTACTAGTAGCTGCTGATATCTCATGAAAAATAGCAAGCCGCCGGATTTCACTGTCAAATCGCTGCCTGTCTGTCGGGCTTGGCTTGAACCTTTCAAAAATAGCCTTTTTTGGCAGAGGGCGATTAATCTCGGTGGATTTGGGAAGCTTAAGCATTTTTTACCTCACCACTAAAAAACAGATTAGCTCAAAATCATCTAAACCGCTTATCTTGCTGGAAAGGAAGCTGACTGCTTCGCCTGAGAGGAAGCTGTCAAGCTCGCTCTTGGCTTTCACATCGATAATCGAAGTAATTACTTCACCTAGAAGCTGAGAATATTTCCGCATATTTTTACCGTCTTTGGTTTCCTTGTTAAATGGCCTGCATAAATCCGGCAGGGGTTCAGTTTTGCTCTTACAGAGCAGCCGCATTGTATCGAGCATTTCTTTTGGAGACAGATGATCGCATATTACTTCACCATCATTATTTATATAAACCATATAGAATGGATGTAGCCTGTTGCGATTATCAATATTTACACCACCGCTTCGGTTTTTCAATACAAACATTACCCCCGATGGGTTTTCATCGGAGGATGGAACAAGAGCATGAAGCCCGAAGGGGGTTTTTTCCAGGTTCTCATTTACTTTAATGAAGTCAAGTAAATCAAGCCTGAATTCATTCAATCCAAGATCCATTATAGAAATACCGCTCTGCATTTCTTCTATGTCAACTACCTCGTTTTGCAAACGTTCAAGCTGAGCCTTGCGGTACTCAAGATCACCTTTTTCTTCGGCATTAATTAAATCGTCATCACCTGATGCAGTCATGACAGAAATTTTCATTTTTGTTTCTACGCGGCTTTTCAGGTTGATGTATTCATCAAGGGTAACATTAGGCCAAAAGTTCACTAACTGGATAACAGAGTTTTTGCTTCCTATGCGGTCAATGCGGCCAAACCTCTGGATTATCCGTACTGGATTCCAGTGTATATCGTAATTAATGCAATAATCGCAGTCCTGGAGGTTCTGGCCTTCAGAGATACAGTCTGTACCGATTAACACGCTTATTTCAGACTTGTCGTCCGGCATCAATAAGTGCTTTTCTTTTGATATGGGAGAAAAACAGGTCAGAACATTATTTAGCGTGGCTCTGAATTTTTGAATACTGGTTTTACCATCAACCGAACCTGTTATCATTGCACTATCCAGGTCAAATTCATCTTTTACATATCCGCTTATCTCGTTATAAAGATAATCTGTAGTATCAGCAAAAGCCGAAAAAATCAGGATTTTCTTGTTGCCCTCATTGATTGGCTGTTTAATTTTGTCCGAAATTAAGGTAAGTAATGTTTGTAATTTTTTATCATGTTCTGGTGTTATGTCTTTAACCATTGTAGCAAGCAGCTCAAGAGTCTCGGCATCTTTTTGCAGCTCCTGCCGCCATGTAATATAATCCATGTCACCAATATCTATTTTTATTTTCTTGCCTTTGGTAAAATATTCAGTGTTAAGGTCATCGTCATCGAATTCACTATCATCAGAAAACTCTCTCGCTTCAATAATAGAAACGCTGTTTTTATTATAATTATCTATATCATAAATGGTACCTTCGATTAATTTTTTTATCCTATCAATGGTCAGGCGAAAGGCGTATACCGAACTTTCTAGCCGCTTCAATAGGTTAATGCTCATTAAGCGGCGTATACCATGTTCACGGCCTGATCGGCTCAGGTTTACATCTGTATCTTCATACTTAGACAGTGCGCTTGAAAGCAGGAAGTCAGTTGGAATATAAACAGCAAGATTGAGGTTCATTAACATAGAGTATATTTCATTGTAACTAATTGCATTATTCAGATCTGTTAAGTCAGGACGCAGAGAAATGGGTTTTAAGCGTTCAGGGAATCTGCCTATCTCCTCAATATCATAATATTTTTCTATATGCTTTCGAGAACGTGCTATAGTTACACTATCAAGGACTTCAAAAAAGTCAAAGTCCAGGGATTTTAACAAGTTTGATGTGGTTCTTTGATCAGTCTCCAATTTACTCCATCTTGTAAATGCATTTTGAGCACTACGAAAAATGTCATCTATAGGCTTTGATAAATTGAGCTTTGAGTTAATAAATGCAGAATTCCCCTCATAAGAGAGAGCAAGCTGGTTACGTAAATCTACAAAACGGTTATTAACCGGCGTCGCAGAGAGCATCAATACTTTTGTTTTTATGCCGGCACTAATAACTTTCTTCATTAAAATATTGTAGCGATTATCTTTCTCATCCTCACCATAGACAAGGCCGCCATTTCTAAAGTTGTGTGATTCGTCAATGACTACAAGGTCATAATTTTCCCATACAATTTTCTCAAGGTCAATGCTGCCTGACATACCGTAACTGCGGGAAAGGTCTGTATGATAAAGGACATCGTAGCGCATGCGATCAGAAGCTATAGGGTTATTTTTATAGTTTTCTCTGAATGTGCGCCAGTTATCATTTAATTTTTTAGGACAAAGTACAAGGGCATTGCGGTTGCGGTTTTCATAATATTTTATGACAGCAAGTGCAGTAAATGTTTTTCCAAGTCCTACGCTGTCGGCAAGAATGCAGCCGTTATACTGTTCAAGTTTATTTATAATTGCAAGTGCAGCATCACGTTGGAAACTGTAAAGAATGTTCCATATTTTGCTGTCCTTGAAACCTGTTGCTTCGTTGGGTAGTATGTCTTCGGAAATGTCTTCCAGAAACTCACTGAAGATATTATAAAGAGTAAAGAAATATATAAATTCTGCAGAGTTTTCGTTGTACGCTGTAGAAATACTGTCAATAACTTCCTCGGTTACTTCCTGTAATTTATTTTTATCTTGCCAGACTGCATCAAACAAACTTATAAACTCACCACTGGAAGGAGCCTCAAATCGAGTCACCATATTATAGCTGTTATTTCCCCTTTCACATCCTATATCTACGGTGGTGAATCCGTTTAGAGGTAAATAGGTTATTTGATCATTTTCTGTAACTACATTCAAGAAGCCGCCCATATTTTCATTGGTAATATTGGACTTGAACTTTGCTTTTTTCTTAATCCAATCGGCACATTCCCTGGAAATGGCTCTTTGAGATAGCTCATTACGGAGCTTTACTTCAAACTCAGTTCCATACAGGCTTCGCTCGCGATTCAGACGAGGGATGTAAAATTCACGTTTTTCTTTAGGGGTTTTATCAGTTATAAAAGCAGGAGATGTAAAAATAAAACGCAGACTATCAACTTCATTAAGTTGGTCTTTCAGTTCCTGGTAGGCATATATGGAAAAGCAAGCAGCTGCGATCGAGACCTTGCTGCCTTTTTCGATGGAAGCAGTTAAATCATCTATGACAGTTTTGTTTATATTGTCGAATACTTGCATTTTTTTTCTCAAAATTATTATACATATTTTCAAAGAAAAATGTGAGCCAAGCACTCCCCCCTTTCCAAATCCACTTTTTCAGGTTAAATTCCCTATATGGCAGGCTTTGTCCATCTCCACGTACATTCGGATTTTTCGCTTCTGGATTCTGCTGCGTCGGTTAGGGCTCTGACGGAGAAGGCCGGAAAACTGGGGATGAGTCATATTGCCCTGACAGACCATGGCAATATGTTCGGTACGATGGATTTCATCGGGACATGTAAAAAAACAAGGGTTAACGATAATCCTTTAAAACCCATTATTGGCTGTGAGATTTATGTTTCCCCGGGTTCCAGGTTCGATAAAAAGGGGTCGGAAAGCGATAACCGGTATTACCACCTTGTCTTATTGGCTAAAAATTATAAAGGTTACCTTAACTTATTAAAACTCTGCTCCTTTGCCTATACAGAGGGTTTCTACTACAGACCAAGAATAGACGAAGAACTTTTGGGCATTTATCATGACGGACTGATTGCCCTTTCCGCCTGCGCATCCGGGGAGATCCCTCGCTTGTTACAGGCAGGTAAAACAGACGATGCTGTCAAAAAAGCCCTATACTATAAAGAGCTCTTCGGCAATGACGGTGAAGGAAAACCCAACTTCTACCTGGAGATTCAGGAAAACGGCATAAGCGCCGATGACTTTGACGGTAATTTATCACAAAAAGACATAAACCTTGCTTTAATAAAGATAGCTTCCGATACCGGCATTCCTCTGGTTGCAACCAATGATGTTCACTATATTGACAGGGATGATAATATTGCGCATGACATACTTCTCTGTATTGGAACGGGAAAGGTAAGAACAGACATTAAACGTAAAAAGTTCCACGGCGAAGAGTTCTACCTTAAAAGTGCGGAAGAGATGAGTGAGCTTTTCTCCTATTGCCCGGAAGCTGTGGAAAATACGGTTCGCATAGCACAAAGATGCAATGTGGAAATTCCCGAAATTAAAATTAACGACCTTCCGAAATACCTGCCCGAGTACGAAATTCCTTCCGGTTTTAACAGTGCCGATGACTACCTCCGCCGCCTGACCATGGAAGGCCTGGAAAAACGTTATGCGCATGTCAAAAACGGACTGCCGGGTGATCCTGCAGCGCTGGGCTCCGGGGGAGAGAGCTGGGAAGACATTAAAAAAAGGGCGGCCTACGAACTTGACACAATTATAGGCATGGGTTTTACTGGCTACTTCCTTATAGTTGCAGATTTTATTAACTGGGCCAAGGAGCATAATATTCCTGTGGGGCCGGGACGCGGCTCCGGAGCAGGTTCCATCGCAGCCTACTCATTGCGCATTACGGACATAGATCCCTTAAAGTACAACCTCCTTTTTGAACGCTTCCTTAACGCGGACAGGGTTACAATGCCGGACTTTGACATAGATTTTGCCAACGAAGGACGCGAGTCTGTAATTAACTATGTGACAGAAAAATACGGCAGGGAAAGGGTTGGCCAGATTATCACATTCGGAACCCTCGGAGCAAAGGCGGCTGTTAAGGATGTCGCACGCGTCCTTGGCATAAGCATTCCGGAATCTGAAATGATAACAAAGTTAATTCCCAAAGATCCCAAAATTAACCTAAAAAAGGCAATAGAGGGCGAAAAACGCCTGCAGGAACTGGAAGAAGATCCCTGTTATACGGAACTTTTTAAGTATGCAAGAAAACTGGAAGGGCTTCACAGGCATTCGAGCATTCATGCGGCAGGACTCGTCATTACAAGAACACCCCTTCATGACTTTGTACCGCTATTCAGGGATACAAAAACAGGAAGTATTGCAACACAGTACAGTATGAGTTTTCTTGAACCGCTCGGTCTAATAAAAATGGACTTCCTTGGTTTAAAAACGCTTGATGTAATTCAACACACAGAAGAAATAATCCGAAGACATGGCGGAGAATATGCAAATTTCGATATAGAAAAAGTCCCCGAAAATGATGAAGAAACTTTCAAAATGCTGGGCGAAGGAAAGAGCTTTGGTATTTTCCAGTTTGAATCTGACGGAATGCAAGGAATTATAAAACGGGCAAAACCCGGTTCCATAGAAGATCTTACAGCCCTGAACTCTCTCTACCGTCCCGGTCCAATGGACAATATAGATCAATTTATAGATTCCAAAAACGGCAAAAGAGAAATAATCTACCCCGACCCAAGCCTGGAAGAAGTTTTAAAAGAAACATACGGTGTAATTGTTTACCAGGAACAGGTTATGCAGGTTGCAAGAATTATTGCAGGATTTTCACTAAGCCAGGCCGACATACTTCGCTGGGCAATGGGTAAAAAAATAATAGAAAAAATGAACGAAATGGAAGAAAAGTTTATTACAGGCGCAATTGCGCAGGGGCACAGCGAGAAAAAAGCCAAAGAAATTTTTGACCTTCTTATTCCATTCGCAGGCTACGGCTTTAACAAGAGCCATGCGGCGGCATATTCGGTTGTAGCATATCATACCGCCTACCTTAAGGCAAATTTTCCGGCAGAGTTCATGGCGGCTAACCTATCAAACGAAATTAACTCGGCGGATAAAGATAAGCTTCCTGAATGTATATCGGAAGCCCGGAAAATGGGACTGACCGTAGATCCTCCCGATATTAATAATTCCCAAAAGCTTTTTACCGTTGTGGACGGAAGAATTTTTTACGGTCTTTTAGGCATTAAGGGCATAGGAGAGGGTCCGGCCGGTGAAATTGTAACCTGCCGCACAGATCCGGAAACCGGAAAATATACAGGCTATACAGATTTTCTGGATTTCCTGAACAAGGTAGATATAAAAGCCGTAGGTAAATCGGTTATAGAGAAACTAATCCTTACAGGAGCCTTTGACAAATTTGGTATAACAAGAGAAACCCTTAAGGGAAATCTTGATCGAGCAATTGAATATTCTCAAAACATTAAGGACGACAAAAAATTCGGTCAGGCAAGCCTCTTTGGCGGAACGGATGAGAAGGAATACGGAGATTTTGTTTTTGACGAATATCCTGCTGCAGGAAGATCCGATATATTAAAAAACGAAAAGGATTTAATCGGTTTTTATTTTTCGGGACACCCGCTGGATGAATACAAAGAGTTATGGGAAAAGCTGGTAAAAATTGATCTTGGAAAAATAGAGGAAATGACTCCCGGCTCCAATGTACTAGTAGGACTAATTAAAACTGTAAAAGTAATAACAACCGCCAGGGGAGATAAAATGGCCTTTGCGTCCCTGGAAGATTATAACGGAGAAATAGAGCTGGTCTTTTTTTCCAGAGCCTGGGAAAAATGCTACAGTAAAATAGAAACAGATAAAACAGTAATTTTAAAAGGAAAACTCGAATATCAGGCGGAAAAGGACAAGTACAGTTTTAATGCGGAAGAATGTATTCCCCCCGATCAGGCGGAAATGCTTATTAAGGAAGAAGAAGAAAAAGCCAGAAAATGGGACAAATATAAGAATATCTGGAAGTACCAGAATGAGCTTGGATTGAATATTCCGGATTTAACCAACATTGAAAAAATAAAGGCAGGGAAATATACCCTGATTGGTACAATAAAATCAATTAGAACTCATATTGATAAACATGGAAAGGAAATGGCTTTCGTAGGATTTGAGGATCAAAGAGGATCGATTGATCTTTTATTCTTCTCAAAAACATGGGAAAGCAGCCAAGCAGTAGTAACTGTGGACGAAATCCTTGCAATTAAGGGAAATATCGAAACGGCAAATGGAAATGGAAAGGACAATAAAATATCAATAAAAGTTACCAGCGTTATGGATCTTAATAAGCTCCTCCGGCAGGCTGCAAAGAAAGCCGGAGAAAAAACTTCTAATGAAAAACCAGTGAAAATTTTAAACGAAAGAAATTTAAATGAAAACATTTTAAACGATAGCAAGGAAGAAATATTAGATTTATCTGTAGATATTCCCATAGAAGAAAATGACAGCCCTCCCCTAAAAGAGCTCCATATACGTTTGGCAAAGGAAATAACAGCCAATGAAGAATCATTAAATTCCTTAAAAGACATTCTAATAAATAACCCTGGTCCTTCCCCCGTTTATATACATATACCGCTTACAGGCAGTCAAAATTCAAGGGAAACAATAATAAAAACATCAATTGATGCCGGGATTAATATATCATCCGATGCCTGGACAAAATGTTCGTCTCTGGGAGAAGTTTGGTATAAATGATGAAATTGGGTCATTTTGACCCATAAAAATCAATAAAAACAAAAAATTGTGTAATTTTGATACAATCGAAAAAAGAAAAACAACATTATCTAATTAAATGACGAAAAATCTGTCCAAAACAAGTGAAAATCAGCAAAAAAGTTAAATAAATCAATATTATTACGGATTTATGGGGACTTGGCATGGTTTTTGCTTATTAATTTATGTTGACAGATAAAAAGATGCCAAAATTGACTGTCTAACAAAGGAGAAAAAAATGAAATCACTTACACTTTACAGACCCAGAGATTTAAGCACAAATATCCTGGAAAACGCATTCGGCGGATTTGACCGCTACCTGGATGCCTTTTTTGGCGATAATTTCCTCAGCCCGGCAGACAGAATTTTTAGTAAGGTTACTTTACCTTCTGTGGATGTCAGGGAAACCGAAAAAGCCTATATAATAGAGGCGGAACTTCCCGGTTTTAACGAAAAAGATATCGAAATAAAACTTGATGGGAAAAATTTGTCAATTAAATCCATTAATATTGAAACCGCTGGGGAAACGGACAGTAAAGAGGAGAAAAAGGACAACTATCTGATTAGAGAGCGCCGCTCCTCCTTTAGCCGCAGTTTCATACTGCCGGAAAATGCAGATTATGAAGGAATTAATGCAGGTTTTAAAGACGGGATTTTAATCTTGCAAATTAACAAAAAAGAAGATGCAAAAACCCGGTTTATTGAAATAAATAAATAAAGGGCATCATAACCTGTAATAACTGTATTTAATTTGACCGCTTCCTCGGCAGGGAGCGGTCGATTTTAAACCATGCACTTGAATAAGTATTACCAATTTGCTATAATTTTATGTACTTTTCTGGAAAATAATTTATGGAGATATAGATGGGTGCGATAAGTATAGTTATTTTGGTTTTCTTTGTAATAATTGCCATACTCCTTATCCTTCTGGTTCTGGCTCAGGGAGAGGAAGGTGATAGTTTGGGCGGCTTATTTGCCGGAGGCAGCAGCACGGCCTTTGGTTCACGCTCGGGAAATATATTAACCAAGGCAACCACAATTTTGGGAGCTATGTTTTTGATTATAAGCCTCGGACTGGCAATGATTAACCGCAGTCCCGCCGGTACCGGTGTGGAAAGAGCAGGACAGGCAACCATTCCGGAAACAGGTCATGAATGGGTGGATCTATTTTCTGCCACTCCGGATGAAGAAAATCCATAAGAAAATTTGACTACTTTCAAACTATAAGATAGAATTTACTCATCAATACCCTTCTCCGGGAGAAAGTCATGAATGTAAATTGCTATAGCTGCGACACATGTGCCAGTGCGGATAAAGCTCTGGAAATGTATATTGCAAATCTGCCCTTCGAAACGTCCCATCACCGTGTGGATAGCCAGGAAACAAAGTGCGGATACGGCCTGCAGGGAGTCTGCTGCAGGCTCTGTGCCAATGGTCCCTGCAGAATAACCCCCGATGCCCCAAGGGGCATTTGCGGTGCCAATGCAGATGTAATGGTAACCAGGAATCTGCTCAGGGCTGTGTCATCCGGCTCCGGATGTTATATTCATGTGGTAGAAAATACGGCACTTAACCTAAAATATGCCGCACAGGAAAAATTAAAACTTAAAGGTCTTAATGCACTGGAGCACCTATGCAGTAGTTTTGGTATAACAGGAACAGATGAACATGAAAAGGCATTAAAAGTTGCAGAGGCTGTATTGGCGGACATCCATAAACCGGAATACATAAAAATGGATCTTGTAGAAAAACTCGCCTATGCTCCCCGGTATAAGGCCTGGCAGGAACTGGGAATACTTCCCGGCGGAGCCAAGGCGGAGGTATTTCATGGAGTGGTAAAATGTTCAACCAATCTTAACTCCGATCCGGTTAATATGCTTTTGGATTGTCTAAAGCTGGGAATTTCCACCGGCATATACGGCTTAACACTTACAAACCTGCTTAACGATGTATTGCTGGGAGAACCGGAAATTCGATTTGCTCCGGTTGGACTGCGTGTTATTGATCCGGACTATATTAATATAATGATTACCGGGCATCAGCATACAATGTTTCTTCACCTCCAGGAAAAATTAAACCAAAGCGGAGTTATTGCACTGGCAAAATCCGCTGGTGCAAAGGGATTTCGCATAATAGGATGCACCTGTGTCGGTCAGGATCTGCAGCTTCGCGGGGCTCATTATACAGAGATTTTCCCGGGGCATGCTGGAAATAACTACACAAGCGAGGCCATTCTTGCTACAGGTGCGATTGATGCGGTTCTGTCGGAGTTTAACTGCACATTGCCGGGAATAGAAGCAATTTGCGATGAGCTTTTAATAAAGCAAATATGTCTGGACGATGTGGCAAAGAAGGCAAATGCCGAACTGGTTCCTTTTAAATTTGCAAACCGTGAAGCCCAGAGCAACTTAATTCTAACCAAAATAATTTCTGCATATAAGGAAAGACGTCCAAAGATAAAATTAAATTTACTGCCGGATCATGGCAATAATAATACCCTTACAGGTGTAAGCGAAGTTTCCCTTAAAAAATTCCTTGGAGATTCATGGCAGCCATTAATAGACCTGATTGTATCAGGCGATATTAAGGGAGTTGCCGGGGTTGTAGGCTGTTCCAGTCTGGTATCCGGAGGACATGATGTATTAACGGTGGATCTGGTAAAAGAGTTAATTGCCAAAGACATAATCGTGCTTACAGCCGGCTGTTCATCGGGCGGCATAGAAAATGCAGGGCTCATGGTTCCGGAAGCCGCTGAACTGGCAGGAGATAAACTGAAAGCGATCTGTCAAAAACTGGGCATACCTCCCGTTTTAAACTTCGGCCCCTGTCTTGCAATAGGCAGGCTGGAAACGGTGGCAACAGAGTTAGCCGCAACACTTGGCATAGATATACCTCAGCTCCCCCTTGTTCTTTCTGCCCCACAATGGCTGGAAGAACAGGCCTTGGCAGACGGCTGTTTCGGCCTTGCCCTGGGTTTACCATTACACCTTGGAAAAGCTCCCTTTGTTACAGGCAGTAAGCTGGCCTCCCAGGTCTTATGCCAGGACATGAAGTCCCTGACAGGAGGTCATGTAATCATTAATGAAGATGCCGGGGAATCTGCACAAATTCTGGAAAAAATAATTCTGGAAAAACGTTCAGCCCTTAAAATTTAGGGAGACAGGCAGATGAAACGCATAATAATAGAACAGGAAAAATGCAGAGGCTGTAAAAACTGCATTATTGCCTGCATGCAGTCACATAGAAGAAGAAGCGGAGAATTACAGGATCTCGATCTTCAGGATCCGGAAAACGAAGCACGCCATACAATTACAATGAAACCGGGTGAGGAAGCAGGACTTGAGAGCTATATTCCACTCTTCTGCCGTCACTGTGCATTACCGGAATGTGCCGGTGCCTGTATGTCGGGAGCCCTTCAAAAAGATCCTTCATCGGGTCTTGTGTTATACGATGAAAAAAGATGCGGAAGCTGCTTTATGTGTGTTATGAGCTGTCCTTACGGAAACATTAAACCGGACAAATTAAGCGGCAAAAAAATTATAAAATGCGATTTTTGTAAAGACTATGTGCATCCGGACGGCAGGGAAGGACCGAATTGCGTTCTCTCCTGTCCTACAAAGGCAATCCATGTTGAAGAGGTTTATGGAGGAGATCTTTAATGAAGCATATGAAGCATATGAAGCATATTATTTTGGGTGCGGGTGCATCCGCCATAAGCGCTGCAAGAAGAATTTTAAAAGAAAACAGCGAAGACAATATTGTTATGATCTCGCAGGATGACAAGGTTTATTCAAGATGCATGCTTCATAAATATATATCAGGCGAAAGAAACGAAGACGAATTGAATTTTATTAATGACGACATTCTGCAATCCGGACGCCTTATGTGGATTAGGGGAAAGAAAATTGATTTTCTGGATGGAAAGGCAAAAAAAGTTTATGAAGGCAACAGGGAAATAACATCCGGCAATACAATTCTTATAGCTACAGGTGCAGAAAGCATTATTCCTCCAATCGGACAGCTCAGATCTGCATCCAATGTCTTTGGTCTAAGGCATCTTTCCGATGCAAGGGCAATTATTGCAGCTTCCGCGAATGCCGGAAAAATTGCTGTTATTGGTGCGGGACTTGTGGGCCTGGATGCTGTATATGGGATTCTGGAAGCCGGGCAAAATAAAAATGAATCCAAAAAAGAAATACATGTAATGGAGATGGCTCCTTCCATCCTTGCCGTAAATCTTGATTCCCATGCTGCCGGAGCCTACCAGGATCTTTTTGAGAAGAAGGGAGTAAAATTCCACCTTGGCAGCAGGGTGACTGACACCATCTGCAGGGAAGAGGGGAAAATAAGCGGTTTAAGGCTGGACAATGGATTGAATATTGAATGCGACATGATCATTGTGGCTGCAGGAGTACGTCCGGCAACAGCCTTTCTTGAACCATCCGGCAATAGTCCGGGAAGCGGCATAGAGCTGACTGAACGCAGGGCGGTAAAGGTAAACGAATACCTGGAAACAAATATACCGGGGATTTATGCGGCAGGAGATGCTGCCGGCCTTTCGGGGATTTGGCCTAACGCACAAAAACAGGGAGATATTGCTGCATATAACATGACCGGAACAAGGATGGAATACGATGACATATTTGCAATGAAGAATACCGTAAATTTCTTCGGCCTGCTTTCGGTCTCTCTGGGAATAATAAATCCGGAAGAGGGAGATGAGGTTCTTTTAAGGGAAGACAGAAAAAGCTACAGGAAGCTAATACTCAGGAAAGGAATTCCGGCAGGCATTGTTTTACAGGGAGAAATAGGAGGAAGCGGTTTCTGGCAGCATACAATCAAGAATAAAATTCCCTTGAATAAACCATGGAAGCAAAGTTATGCCTCCTTCTTTGGAACGGAAGCAAACGGTGAATATAAGTGGGTACATGCCTAATATCTTTTCAATAAGTCTTTTTCATGGTATATTCCTGTAATACATTCAATTATGGAAAATTTCATCCAGGTATTATCGGTCTTAATTACTCTTGCCCTTTCCCTCTTTATCGGGATATTGGCACTTTTTAAAAACCAAAGCAATAAAAGAAACTATTTCCTCCTCCTTCAGTCCATGGTCATACTAAGTCTTCTGGGATACCTTTTGGAGATCTCGGCAAACAATGCGGAAGAGGCATTAACGGGAGCCAAGGTATTGAATTTGGGAGCCTATTTTACCGTGGTATTTACCTTCCTGTTCACAGCCGATTACAGCAATCTTAAACTGCATCCTGTCTTTTTTAAGACCCCTCTTGTACTTTTTACCCTTACCATAATCTTCCTTATGTGGACAACAAAATACCACGGATTAATTTACTTCGATTATTTTTTTATCAGTGGTTCCTATCAATACCTGTCCTTTACACCGGGAACCCTTTATTTTGCAAGCCACCTTTACCCTGTAATATTAATGGTTCTTTCTGTATTGATCATTTTCTTTCAGATAAAAAAATGGACAGGCAGGTACAGGAAGAAGCTCATCTTATTAATGGTCTGCCTTATTATTCCATTCTTTTTTGAAGGAATTTATTACATTAACGTATTTACAAGACCAAATGCACAGATTTTTTATATTACCCCATATTCCATGGCAATTATGAGCCTCTGTCTTTTCTTCTGTGTTCTCCGTTATAATATTTTCGAAATAATTTCCACAGCTACAACAACTGCAATGGATCATATCAGGGAGGGTTTCATCCTCGTAGACGAAGACAATAACTACCTTTCATCAAATTCGGCAGCAAATTCTATAATCCCGCAACTGGCGGATTTTAAAAAGGGAGAACCGGTTTTTTCCATTCCGCTCTGGCCGGAAGAGTTAAAAAAAATAGACAGGGATCTTGTAGAATTTCCCATAACACATGATGACACAAGGTATTACAGGGTAAGCATGAGTCCTGTAAGGGAAAAAAACAGGAGCGTAATTGCAAAAATATTTCTTTTCAGAGAAATAACAGACAATGTAAATTTAATGAAGGAACTGGAAAATGCGGCATATATGGATTCCCTTACGGGAATATATAACCGCAAACACTTTATAGAGCTTGCCAACATGGAAATTAACAGGGCATTAAGACAGAACCAAAGTATATATTCTGCAATGCTGGATCTGGATTTATTCAAGAAAGTAAACGATACATACGGTCATACCGCAGGAGATGCGGTATTAAAAAAGACAGCAGAGGTAATTCATTCTGCCATCAGATCCTATGATCTATTGGGACGTTACGGCGGAGAGGAATTTGTTCTTTTGTTTTCGAATCTGGAAACAGAAGAAGCATTATCACTGATGGAAAGAATAAGGAAAAACATGGAAAATGCAATAATTGTCTATGAAGACATTGAAATTACAATAACCTGCAGTATAGGTCTGGCAAAATTTGATGAAAATGACAGCCTGGAAAGCTCAATCAAAAAAGCGGACGAAGCGCTTTATACTGCAAAAAACGCAGGACGAAATTTGGTGAAAATTTATGGAACAAAATAAGGTATATCAGGTTTTAACAAAAAACAAACTCCAGATAATTGCGGCTGTTTTTATGTTTCTGGATCATTTTGTAACGGTTTTTCTTCCCTTTAACAGCATGCTCAGCCTGTTATTAAGGTTATGCGGAAGAACGGCTGCCCCGGTTTTTTGCTTCTTTATAGCACAGGGTTTTCATTATACGTCAAACCTGAAAAAATATGCACTAAAACTCCTGGCACTGGCTCTTATTTCCCACCTTCCCTATAACCTGAGCTTTAACTATTCTTTTTTTCAGGCAAGCAGTATCATATTGCCGCTGTTTATGGGTCTAATTGCACTTGCCGTTATTACCCATGAAAGGTTCAACCTGTTAAAAAACGAGAACCTTAACAGAATTCTAAATGCGATAATAAAAATTTCAATAACAGGGTTCTGCTGTGCCATCTGTATAAGAGCAAACTGGAATTTTATTGCAGTGTTATGGATAATTGGATTTGGATTATTCCACGGAAACTTTAAAGGGCAGATTGCAAGTTTTACAATTATCGGGCTTATACATATCATTTTAAGTGAAAGAAGATACGGCTTTTTCCATGAAATATACCCGCAATGGTTTCAGCTAGGTATCTTTTTGGCAATACCATTGCTTGCCTTGTATAATAACAAGCAGGGGAAAAAATCCATTTTTATGTCATGGTTTTTCTATGTATTCTATCCTGCTCATTTATTACTGCTATATTTCTTAAAAAATCACAGCCCCCTTATGGAATTTTTCAGGAAAATATTTTAGGATTACTCCATGAGAAAGTCCTTGCTGTTTTTCCTTGCTCTTGGATTATTTCTTTTTTCCTGCAGAGAAAACCGGGAAATAACGGAAAAACCGGAAAGAATATCTGTCTTTATAGATTACGCAGCAGAAGGAGGAGAATTTGAGCTTCCTGTAAGGGGAGCCAGTGGTTATGCGGGAATTGTCCTTCCGGTATATGCAAATCCTGTTATTAATGCCAATATAATTGCTCTTTTAAATCCGGGTCAGGGTTTTACAATTCTTGAAGAAGACAATGCCTGGTGGAACATAGACATACAGGGAAATAGAGGCTGGGTAATGCATAAATTTTGCTTTATTAATTTACCCGACATTATTCCATCCATTGTTTACAATAATACAAACACATACAGTTCCATGTTCCGTTCATCGGGAGAAGATATTCCCAATATTACAGGCAGGGCTCTCTACTCCGCCAGAGATTTTAATGTAAGACTTGGCAGGGAGGAATTTATAGCACCTGTCTTATACAGCATGGCAGGAAAAATTTTCACTGCCCAGCAGCTTGCACTGTCCGAAGGAAATACCTTGATAATTTTTGAAGCCTTTAGACCTGCCGAGGCTCATAATCTCCTTCATGAATATTTTTCAATTATGGTAGAAAATTACCCCCACATTAGGGAAGGAATTACGGCGGAAAACTTTAATATCAGGTGGTTTTTGGCGGAAGCACCCTATAATCACCAAAGAGGAACTGCAATAGATGCAAGCCTGGGAAGAGTAACAGACTGGGAATTCAGAACCAGCGGCTCCTATATGTATGTTCATATTAACGGATATATGGAATATTCCATGCAGACCCCAATGCATGAGCTTAGCGTAAATTCTGCCATTCTAAGCTCCAGAGTAAACTCCCGCTCTACAACTTCATGGATGGAATTTGAAATTCTGGAAAGCGCTACACTTGGTACCCAATTATTATTCAGGTATTGTACGGAAGCAGGACTTACTCCACTGTCTTCGGAATGGTGGCATTATAACGATCTAATAAGTACCGATGTCGCAGTAGAAGCCGATATTAACGGCGAATTTCACATAAGAAGAAGCTATAGCAGGCCGCCGTTATTGTAAACCTTATGCACCCCGCAGTAATTCCCTTGGTTTGCTTCCCTGAGCAGGTCCCACAACCCCATGATGCTCCATTACTTCCACTATGCGGGCTGCACGGTTATAGCCTATCTTAAGCCGCCTCTGAATATAACTTGCACTTGCCTTACCCTGCTGCATAACAATATCCAGTGCTTTTTCATAAAGGGGATCGTCTCCCTCGGAAAACAGACCGGGATCAAGCTCTTCATCATCATCATAGAAAATTTCATCATCTATATAATCTGGTTCCCCAAGACTTTTAACATAATCAACAACCTTTTCCACTTCTTCTTCGGAAATAAAGGCACCCTGCATTCTAATGGGGAAGGGATCAACAGCACCTGCATATAACATATCTCCCTTTCCCAGAAGCTTCTCGGCTCCTACCATATCAATGATAATGCGGCTGTCCATTTTACTTGCAACCATAAAGGCAATGCGGCTGGGTATATTTGCTTTAATAAGCCCTGTAATAACGTCTATCGATGGACGCTGTGTTGCCAATACAAGATGAATGCCCACAGCACGGCTCATGGCAGCTAGCCTTGCAACGGTGCTTTCCATTTCCTTGCCTGTTGTTGCCATAAGATCTGCAAACTCATCAATGATAATAACAATGTATGGCATGTTTTCCGCAGCCATATTTCTTTCTTTAATTCGGCGATTATAGCTCCTAATGTCCCTTACGCCCATACTGTCAAGACAGGAGTAACGCCTTTCCATTTCAAAAATACAGTACTGCAAGGCCTGGAATGCCCTTTTGGGCTCTGTAATAACGGGAGTCAATAAGTGTGGAATGTCATTATAAAGCTTTAATTCCACAATTTTTGGATCGATCAATATAAGGCGGCATTCAGCCGGTGTTTTTTGATAAAGCAGGGAAAGAATCATCGAATTTACACAAACCGATTTTCCGGATCCGGTTGCTCCTGCTATTAGTATATGCGGCATATGAACCAGATCTACAGTTACAGCTTCGCCGGTAATGCCTTTGCCAAGAACAACAGGCACTTCATGTTTTTTTTCTTCACGGCCAAGTTCACCTTCTATAATCTCCCGGAAAGAGACAATATTTCTTTTTATATTGGGAACCTCTATGCCTACGGCATGTTTCCCGGGAATGGGTGCAACTATGCGGACAGACTGTGCGGCTAGACGCAATGCAATATTGTCAGAAAGGTTTTCGATTTTCGCAAGACGTATGCCGGGAGCAGGAAGAATTTCAAACATGGTAATTACCGGTCCCTTTCTGATTCCGGTAACATCTACCTGTATGTTAAATTCCTTGAATGTATCTTTCAGAATAAGGGCAGCTTCCCGGGTAGCATCATCAATAACCCAATATTCGCCATCAGGATATTGTTTTAATAATCCTTCCACCGGCACAGAATAATGGATTCCCTTCTTTCTTTTGGAAGATGTCTTCCCCATGCCCGTATGCAGAGCCTGATTCCTTTCTTCATGCCTTAACGCTTCCTCTTCGGCATGGGCGGAAGCTTCTGCAAGAGCTTTTTCTACATCGGACATTTCATTATCTACAATTTCCAGTTCTGCTTCGATTTCCGGAACATCCCTGCATAAAAACGCTATTTCATCATCACTGATATTTTCTGTATTCACGACAGTTTCGCTTGACGGAAATCCGGTTAACGGCAATAAATCCTGAAACAATTCTTTGGCAAAGAAAGTTTGCCCATCGTCTGTTTCTACATCTACATCTGCTTCTACTTCTACTTCTGCGAATGAATTTTCTGCTCCAAGTGCTTCTGCCTCTGTATTTTCAACAGGAGCTTCTGTATTCCCTGTTTTTAGTACAGCTTCCTTTACTGAAATAATATCAGTTTTTACGGCACGCTTTTTTTTGAAAAGCATAAAATAAATAAAAATACCGGCAAGAGCCTGAAAAGACAGCAAAAAAACAGTAAAAAAGAAAATACCAACCCTTCCGGCTCTTGCTATAAAAGAGGATTGATAACTTAATATTTCAAATTCCCTAAACCAGTAAATCCCAAGTGCAATTGTAAAAAAGGGGAAAATGGCAGAACAGAGAAAGAAGATCCTTTCGGGCAGCCATCGGGGATCAGCCAAAAGATAGGATGCATAAATTAATACCAAGGGTATGGAAATTGCCAGAAAACCATAGGATTGAATAAAGAAATTCCCGGGTACTGAAATAAAGGTTCCAAGCTTTAAGGATGCCATTAGCATTGAGAAAAAAAGAAAAATACCAATTATTCCAAAGCCCAGGGAAAAATTAAGTGCCCACATGCGGAATTTTGAATCCGGGGGGGATAAAATATCATTAAGGTGCAAGGCTATAACTCCAGGAATTAAAGAAAATCCGGAAATATTCATTCCGGGAGAAAAAATCTCTCTTTAATTATCGGAAAAAAGTACTTATTTATAAGTTCATTATTTATTATTTAAAATACCTTAATCCTGCCTCAAAAATCCTTTGGTTTTTATTGCCGGGAATATTAATGTGTACATTTTTACCGGCACGCTCCGAATGTGTCATTTTGCCCAATATTCTGCCGTCAGGACTGGTAAGAGCCTCTATTGCAAACATGGAGGGGCCCGGATTTTCCGGCTCTGTCATACAGGGATTGCCGTCTTCATCGACAAAACAGAAAGGAACCTGTGATGCAGAAAAGAGCCCGGCAGCCATATCCTCTGAAAGGTTTAAAACACCTTCACCGGTGCTAAAAGGAAGCACATGAATATCACCTGCTTCTTCCAAACCAAGCCAGGGTGAATTATTAGACATTACCCTTGTTCTAACCATGCGGGAAATATGGCGGCCGAGGGAATTGCCTGAAAAGAAAGGAGTGCCATCCGGGAGTTTTTCGTTCTGCTGCAGGATTTTGCCGAAAGGCAGGAGACCTGCTTTAACAAGAGCCTGAAACCCTTCAGAAATTCCCAATATCAAACCCTTTCTGTTTTCAAGGAAATCATTAAGAGAGGAAGCAATGAGGGGATTACGCAGAACCTGGGCAATAAATTTTCCTGAACCGGGACTAAAACCTCCGGGAAAGGCAATAATGTTGGCTTCATTTATGGATGCTGCCAGTTCCCTGTATGAATCTGAAATATCATCCGGACGCCTGTTGCGAAAAACAACAAATTTTGTACGAGCCTTGTGTTCCAGAAAGGCTCTCTCCATTTCCCATTCACTATTTGTTCCCGGGAAGACCGGAATCAATACAAGAGCTTCACCCTTTAACTGCACGTTTCCAATATGAACACCTGAGGTTTTTTGGGAAAATTTGCCCGAGAAAAAATCACCGGCAGATTCAAAAGCCGGCATGGGTTCTGCCCATGTTGCTCCTCCGGATGTCTGGGGATAAACCATGGACAGGGGATATTCGTAGGCTCTGTGCAATACTTCAAGCGGGATTTCTGCACTCAGAGATTCAGGATTATCCGATTCAGCAAGATCTGCATTGGATACTCCCTTTACAATTCGATATACAGGTTCTTCCAGGGTTCTGCCTGCAATGTGAGGTTTATCAAGCAGCTTAAGGGATTCTTCTGCCATTTCTACAAGAAAGGAACCCTGATAATTATTTTCATTAATGCCGGTAAAGGAAGAAGCATATGCTTCCACTCCGCAATAGTTTCCAAATGCCATTAATGCCATAGTTATGGCGGCTCCACCGGAAAGAACCGGATAGGCTGCCTTTACAGCAGCGGCCCTGTGAAGCTTCTCCATTTCGCATAACGCAGAAGAAAAACGGTCCCACTCATCAACATCTGCATCCGCTTTTTCCGAACCGAAAAGAACAATTACATTGCCCGCCTTACCGCTTAATGCTCCGGAACATATCCTATCTGCAGAAACTGTACTGGCGGCAAAAGCTACAAGGCTTGGTGGAACCTTAATATCTATTCCATGCAAGGCATCCCGGTAATTCCCGGACATGGAATCCTTTCCGCCAATGGCAGGAATGCCCAGCTTAATTTGGGCTTCCAGTGCTCCAAGAAGAGCTTTTACAGGCAGAGCCCAGCTTTCACTATCATTTGAACTTTCAAAGTATTCCTGAAGCGAAAGTCTTGCCTTAAATGGATCTCCTCCAAGACAGGCATATTTTACCAATGCCTCTTTTATGGAAGCTTTTGCTCCATTATAGGGGTCATGGCTCATGGAAACAGGATCATAACCAAAACTCATTAAACTAGCGGTTTGGCTAAATTTCCCCAGGGCAGGCAGGAGGGATGCCATTCCGCATTCAGGGGTTCCCTGTTTTGATCCTCCCCAGGGGAATAAAACGGAATTTCCTCCCGCACTTCCATCGAAAATTTCCTGAAGACCACGGCGGCTACCGCTTCTTATACCCGAAAGCTCATGCTCAAGTTCATCCAACAATACAGATGCGGTTTTGTTTTGCCGATCCTGTTTCTTTTTACATTCAGGCCTTTCTGTAAGTTTTATTTTAGTGAATCTGGGCGCACCGTTGGAGTTTAAAAAATTTCTTGAAAGATTAACAATTGTATTTCCCTTCCAGAACATTCTTAGACGTTCATCACCATTTTCATGGTTATTTTTATAGTTATTTTCTTCGTTGCTTTCGGCTTTCCCGGTAACCACGGCAATAATTACCGCTTCAAGGTTTTCTTCTTCTGCAGCCTTTATAAACTGCTTTGCATCCTCTGCAGAACAAAGGACAGCCATCCTTTCCTGGGATTCAGAAATGGCCACTTCTGTACCATCAAGACCCGGATATTTTAAAGGCACCGCATCAAGATCAATATCAAGACCTCTTGCAAGCTCTCCGACAGCAACAGAAACTCCGCCTGCTCCAAAATCATTGCAGCGTTTTATTAAACGGCATATTTCCGGCTTTCTAAAAAGACGGACGAGCTTGCGCTCCTCACGGGGATTTCCGGCAGGATTTAAGCCGGTAGAGCCGGAGTTGGCCATGGAAGAACCTGTTGCACCTCCTACTCCATCCCTGCCTGTTTTCCCTCCGGCCAAAATAACAACATCACCCGGAAGAGGTTCTTCCCTTTTTACCCATGACTCGGGAACAGCACCAATAACGGCTCCCAGCTCCATTCTTTTTGCAATAAAACCGGGATGATAAAATTCACTTGCGTGAGAAGAGGCAATTCCAATCTGATTTCCATAGAACGAATAACCCCGGGCAGCTTCCCGGGCAATTTTTATCTGGGGAAGTTTTCCCGGCAATGTTTCCCATTGCCTGCTTCTGGGATCTCCGCCCCCCGTTATGCGCATGGCCTGATGCACATGGGAGCGGCCGGAGAGGGGATCTCTGATGGCACCGCCAAGACAGGTGGCTGCTCCGCCATATGGTTCAATTTCCGTAGGATGATTATGGGTTTCGTTTTTAAACATTAAAAGCCATTTTTCTTCCCCATCGGAAAATTCTGCATTCACTTTTATGGAACAGGCATTAACTTCTTCAGATTCATCAAGATCATCAAGCAGCCCTCTTTTTTTTATTGCCTTGGCTCCTATTGTGGCCATGTCCATAAGAGATCTCTTTCTGCCGGTATCCCCGTAAACTTCCATTCTGGTTTCTTCGTAAAGATCCAGAGCTTTTTTTAGCTGTGAATTCTCCTTCCCTGAATCTTCAACCAGAATTTCTTCAAAAAAAGTATTAAAGGTTGTATGCCTGCAATGATCAGACCAATAAGTATCAAGCATAAGCAGTTCTGTCATGCTTGGATCCCTGTTTTCCCCGGAAAAATATTCCTGACAGAATTTTATATCATCCATCGACATTGCAAGTCCGTATTTTTCTGCAATTACCTGTGGATTTTTTTCTTCACAAAAACCTTTCAATATGGGAACCTGATCATCAGCCTTGTCTGATTGAATGGATAGAGTTTGCGGAATATCCAAAAAAGCTTCCTTTTTATCTATGGGATTAATTAAATAAGTTTTAATGGCTTCCATTATTTCTTCGGAAAGCGGTTTTGTGCCTTTTTCAAAAATAAAAAAATCCGTAATTTTAATTATAGGCCTATAACCCAGAACAAGTTCGGCACATTGTTCGGCGGCATCTGCATCATTGTCAAACTGACCCTGAAGGAACTCTACCCCAAAATAATTATTTCCGTATTTTGCAAGTTCATCCGAATCAAAAAATACCCTGTTAAGACCCGGCTCGGAAAAAACATTTTCTACGAGGGTGTTAAATTTTTCTTCATCTTTTAATTCGATTAAATAGGACTTCCATATTCTTAGCCCCGGAATATCATGCATTTGCGGATAAAGGGTACCAAAGAAATCAATGAGCTCTTCCTTAAGCAGCCTGGCTCTAATGTCTAAATCTTCCCTGTTTTCAACAAAAATACGTTTTACCATGATAAAACTTTACAATGTGAAAGGCAATTTTTCAAGTTCTGTTATTGACAATGGGGATTCTAATTAATATAGTTTATACTTACGTAAAGAGGTCCTGTAGCTCAGTGGATAGAGCGGTTGCCTCCTAAGCAATAGGTCGGCTGTTCGATTCAGCCCAGGATCATGAACCAAATTGCAAAGCAATTTGGTTTTGGAGTTTTGCTATAAGCAAAACTCCATACATTAATTGAAGCAAAACTACCGTAATTTTTGATACTTATCATTGGGGCAAGATAGTGTTTGAAATGCAAATTTTACTTCTATGCCTAATTACCGTAGGTTTCCTGGCTGCAAAATTTAATATTGTAGACAACAATTCAAGAGCTTCCCTGACCGAATTAATTCTTAATGTATTCCTCCCAAGCACAATTCTTGCCTCTTTTTTCGGAACAGACCGCTCAGAAATGGCATCCCTTGGAATACTGGTATTAATATCTTTGGGAACCCTTGCTTTAAGTTTTGGAATGGCAAATATTCTATTCAGAAAAAGCAAGACAGAAGAGAAAAAGGTATTATTTTATGCAATGCTTATTCCCAATGCCAGCTTCCTGGGCATTCCATTAATTGAAGGCATTTATGGCATAGGAGGACTGGTCTATACGGCTGCATATTTAATTCCATTAAGGGCGGCAATCTGGAGTGCAGGGCTTGCAATTTTTACAAGCGGAAAAGGGGACATTAAGAAGGCCATTTTTCATCCATGCATGATTACCACTTATTTAGGTCTAATAGCCATGCTAACAGGGTTCTCTCCTCCTTCAATCGTAAACCGGCTTGCAGAAATTCTTGGAAACTGTACCACTCCTCTGTCCATGATGGTTGTAGGTTGTGTATTGGGGCAGATTAAAATTAAAAACGTATTAAGCCCCATTATTTTTTATTTTTCCTTTATAAGACTAATAATTATGCCATTATTAATATTCGGAATTCTTTACTTTTTCCGGTTAATGCCCATTATTACAGGAATTTCTGTAATTTTGGCAGGCACTCCGGCAGGCGTAACAACTGCCATACTTGCAGACAAATACGGTTCTGACAGTGCCCTGGCTTCCAGGCTGGTTTTTGCAAGCACGATTTTTTCCATGATTACAATTCCATTACTGGTGCTCTTAATAAGTTAGTTTCCCCGGGATTGCAGAGCGGGACTTATAATGGGCAGCACTTTCAGATCAGGATCTATACAGGCTTCTATAAGGGCTGTCCTTCCCTGGATCAGCTCATTAGCTGCCATATTAATTGCATTGTTGAATGATTCCCTGTCTTTTGCCCTAAAGCCTTTTATATTATATGCATCGCAGAGCTTAATAAAATCTGGCTCCCTTCCAAGAGTGCTTTCGCTGTAACGTCCCTCATAGTTAATGTTCTGCCATTGCCTTACCATTCCAAGCACGCCATTATTAAAAATAATTATTAAAATGGGGATTTTGTATTCACTTAAAGTGGCCAATTCGCCGGAGTTCATCCTGAAGCAGCCGTCCCCCGAAAAAAGAAGCACCGGTCTTTCGGGATTGGCAAGTTTTGCGCCTAATGCAGCGCCCATGCCGAAACCCATGGCTCCAAGACCCCCGGAACATATAAAGGAACCCGGTTTTATGGCAGGAAAATGTTGTGCTGCCCAAATCTGATGCTGGCCTACATCACTTACGGCAATTACATTGGAGCCCAGCTTTTTTGCGGCTTCTTTAATTATATGGGAAGGGAGAAGTTCATCCCCCTGTACCCTTCCCTTTTTATTCACCTCGGCAGGGGGGTTTTTTTTCCATTTTTCAATTTCGCCTAACCATGCTTCATTGGTTTTTGGGCTGGATTTTTTAAGAAGGGCTGCCAGGCTTTCCTTTAAATCCCCTGTTACCCATGAATGTGTTTCCATGTTCTTGTTTATTTCTGCCGGATCAATATCAAAATGGATTATTCTGGCTGTCTTGGCAAATACATTATCGCCGCATAATACCCTGTCCGAAAACCTTGCGCCTAATGCGATTACAAGATCCGCCTTTTGTGCAGCCTTATTGGATGCTGCGGTTCCATGCATGCCTATTAAGCCGGTACAAAGCGGATGATTATACGGAAAAGCTCCTGTTCCCATTAAGCTTAGTGCTACAGGAAGATTCAGTTTTTCAGAAAGTTCAAGGAGCTCCTTGCCGGCATTTGCACGTATAATTCCGCCGCCTGCATACAGGAGCGGCCTTTTGCTTTCCAAAACAAGAGAGACAGCTTTTTCTATGTCCTGTTCTGAAAATGTTTTTCTTCTATACTTGCTCAAAAGCCTCTTTTCCCTGCCGGTTTTTACATGGTTCCCTTCATTTACAGAAATCCATTGGGTTTTCGCAATTGTAATGTCCATGGGAATATCGATAAGAACAGGTCCCTTTCTTCCTTCCTGTACAACAATGAAGGCTTCCCTTATTACAGGAGCAAGATCCCTTATGTCCTTTACAATCCAGTTATGCTTTACAATGGGCATGGAAATTCCTGCTATATCTACTTCCTGAAAACTATCCTTGCCCAAAAGGGAGGTAGAAACATTACCGGTTATTGCAATGAGGGGAACAGAATCCATATAGGCAGCGGCTATGCCTGTAATAAGATTGGTCGCACCGGGGCCGGATGTTGCGATGCAGATTCCCGGTCTTCCGGAGGATCGCGCATAACCATCCGCTGCATGGGCAGCATGCTGTTCATGACTAACCAGAATGTGGCGGATCCTCTTCCTTTGCCTGTATAGCTCATCATATATATTCAACACGGCACTTCCGGGATAGCCAAAAACAGTATCGGCTCCCTGCTCAATTAGTGTTTCAATAATAATTCTTGCTCCCGAATACAACATCAGCTATCCTGCTCCCCATCCAAATTTAGCCTGTATTCAATGGAATCCACAAGGGCGGCACGGCTTGCGTCTATTATGTCCTCTGAAACTCCAAGGGTTGTCCATTCGTTTTTTCCGTCTGTGGAACTTATAAGAACCCTTACCTTGGCAGCAGTAGCGGCAGTACCGTCTATTACCCTTACTTTATAATCGGAAAGCCTTACATTTTCCAGTTCCGGATAGAAAAACATTAAACCCCTTCTTAATGCGGTGTCCAAAGCATGAACTGGTCCGTCTCCTTCCGCCGCGGCTATTTCCTCCCTGTCCTTTACCAATACCTTAACCCATGCGTGCGAACAGGAAATATTCTCGGCAGCCGGATGCTCGGAAACCACCCTATATGCTTCTATATTAAAGAAAGGTTTATAAAGCCCAAGCTCGCGGCGGACAAAGAGCTCAAAACTCGCCTCGGCTCCTTCAAATTGCCAGCCCATGGCTTCCAGGTTTTTTAGCTTTTCGGTCAATGAAAGTATTACAGGATCATCCCTTGTTATTTTGGGGACAATTTTTTTTACCTTTTCCGTAATTACAGAACGTCCGCCCATTTCGCTTACCAGTAAATGCCTGTAATTTCCCACAAGTGATGGATCTATATGTTCAAAAGATTTTTTTGATTTTATTATTCCGTCCGTGTGCATTCCTCCCTTATGGGTAAAGGCCTGACGTCCAATATAGGGCATGTTCTCGGGAACTATCACATTTGCAATTTCGGCAATCTTTCTTGTTTTTTCCGAAATCCCTGCCAAATTTCCGGGAGGCAGGCAACTAAACCCGAGTTTAAGTTCAAGGCTGGGCAGAAGGACAGCCAGGCTTGCATTGCCGCACCTTTCGCCAAAACCTGCAAGGGTGCCCTGCACATGACGGCATCCGGTCATTACGGCGGCAATAGTGTTTGCACTTGCCATATCAATATCGTTATGCGCATGTATGCCCAGAACTGTGCCCAGAATTATCCCGGGATCATTTTTGCCCTTCTCCCTGCCAAGTGAATTGGCGGCTTCCCATACCGCATCGGTAATTATATCAGGAAAGGAGCCTCCGTTGGTATCGCATAACACTATTCTGTCCGCACCTGCTTCCATTGCAGATTCAAGGGAGGCAATTGCGTATTTTGGATTTGCCTTCCAGCCGTCAAAAAAATGTTCGGCATCATAAATAACAAAGCGTCCCTTTCCCTTAAGGTAGCTGACGCTTTCCCTTATCATGTCCAAATTTTCTTCCGGGCTGGCTTTTAATACATCCTTTACATGGAGATCCCAGCTCTTGCCGAAAACAACAACTCCCTCCGTTTCCGCCGAAAGCAGACTCTGCAATCCTGAATCCTTATCACAGGTTTTTCCCTTTTTTCGTGTTGCACCAAATGCACATAATTTTGCATTTTCCAGATTAAGCCTGTGGGCGGAACGGAAAAATTCCATGTCCTTTGGATTACTCCCCGGATTTCCTGCTTCTATCCACGACACGCCAAGCTCATCAAGGGTTCTTACGACAGAGAGCTTGTCTCCTACAGAAAAGGAGATCCCTTCCCCCTGGGCTCCGTCCCTGAGTGTGGTATCCAGAATTTCTATTTTATCCATACTTTCCCAGTTCCCATTCCATATTATTTATGGCCGAAATATAGGCCTTGATTGAAGATTCCACAACATCGGTCGAAACACCTCTGCCATTCCATCTTCTTCCTCCCCAGGAAATTCTGACCATGGTCTTTCCCTGGGATGCAGAACCATCGGTAATGGCTCCCAGTTCATAAAGGGTAAGTTCCGGCTCTTTGCCAATAATTATATTAACTGCCTTAAAAATTGCATCTATGGGGCCGTCTCCCATTGCCGTTTCCTTGCGGCTTATACTGTCTTTGCCTATTAGCCTGACTGTTCCGGAAGCACCAAGGGCAGAGCCGGTATTAACAGCCCAGTGATCCAGTTTCCATGTTTCCGGAATGGAGGCGGTATTTTCCATCACAAGGGCTTCTATATCCCTGTCGTTTACATTCTTCTTTTTATCTGCAAGAGACTTGAATTCCATAAAGAGCTTCATGAATGCCTCTCCATCGAGCTTGTCCCTCATTCCAAGATCACGGAGCCTCTGCTTGAAGGCATGCCTGCCGGAATGTTTTCCCAGAACCATGGCGTTATCCCTAAAACCTACCGATTCAGGCTTCATTATTTCGTAGGTACTGCGGTTTTCCATTATTCCATGCTGATGTATTCCTGCTTCATGAGCAAAGGCATTTTCTCCTACAATTGCCTTATTGGGCTGAACCCTTACTCCGGTAACCTGGCTTACAAGGCGGCTGGCATTGTAAAGCTCCCTGGAATCTATAAGGGTATCCTTTCCAAATTCGTTTTTCCTGACCCTTATTGCCATTACAATTTCTTCCAGAGAGGCATTCCCTGCCCTTTCTCCAATTCCGTTTATCGTACATTCCACCTGCATTACACCGGCCTTTACGGCTGCAAGACTATTGGCTGTTGCCAACCCCAAATCGTTATGACAATGGACGGACAAAACCGCTTTTTCAATTCCCGGTGTATTTTTCATTATATAGGCAATTCTTTCTTCGATTTCATTAGGCAATGCGTATCCTACCGTGTCAGGAAAATTAATTGTATTGGCACCTGCTTTAATAACCTCTCCAAATAACCTGCACACAAAGTCCGGATCGCTGCGGAAAGCATCCTCTGCCGAAAATTCCACATCGGAAACAAATTTTTTGGCATATTTTACCGAAGAAATGGCCTGTTCAAGAACCTCTTCCGCGGTCATTTTTAGTTTATGCTGCATATGTATTGGACTGGTAGCAATAAAAACATGGATTCTTGGAGAGACCGCCTTTGCCAATGCTTCCCTGCCTGCATCTATATCATTGTTCACACAACGGCAAAGAGCGGCTACACATGAATTTTTTACGGTATTGGAGACTGCCTTTACTGCATCCAGATCTCCCGTACTGGATGCAGGGAAACCTGCTTCTATAATATCTACTTTTAATTTTTCGAGAATTCTTGCTACCTGTACCTTTTCCTGAATATTCATGCTAAAGCCGGGAGCCTGCTCTCCGTCTCTAAGGGTTGTGTCAAATATTTTTATCTGGGAAGCCATTAAAATTCTCCATATATAATAAAATCCCAATTAGAGACAAATTAATCAAGAGGTATTTCCAGTACCAATTCTCCTCTTTCCAGAGCAACAAGACCGGTTCTGGCCAGTTCCAAAATCCCGTAGGGTTTTAGCAAAAGAAGAAGTCCTTCCAGTTTATCCTTATCCCCTGTTGCTTCTATGGTAATTGTAGAGGCAGATACATCAACTATGCGTGAACGGAAAATTCCGGCTATTTCTATTACAGCAGGGCGCGTTTTTTCCCCAGCTCCTACCTTTACAAGCATTATTTCCCTTTTTAGACAGGAATCTGCAGAAAGTTCTCTTACAGAGATTACATCAAGGAGTTTTGCAATTTGCTTTACAATTTGCTCTAAAATTGCATTATCTCCCCTAACTGCTATTGTCATTCGGGAAATTGCCGGATCCTGGGTTTCTCCCACGGTCAAACTGTCAATATTAAAACCCCGCCTGCTAAACAAGCCTGCAACACGGCTTAATGTCCCTGCTCTATTCTCTACCAGGGCTGATACTACATGTTGTTTCATAAATAATAGTATCATAATGAAGGCATTAATGTGTATTTTTTGGATAAATAGCCGAAAATAATAGTAATGAGATCTGCGACACAAGGATGGCATAGGGGGAATTTGTGAATATTTTTACTATTGTAGGCTTTCTTGGAGCATTTGGAGCCATAATAACTGGTATACTCTGGGGCGGTTCACCCCTTGCTGCATTTGCAGATACTGCCTCCATCTTTATTGTTCTTGTATGTTCATTTTCTGTTCTTTTAATAGGTGGTCCAAAATTCGCCGACTCGGTTGGTATACTTAATATTATGGGAATGGCTTTTAGAACTCCATCCTTTGGTGAGCAGGAAATTGCAAGAAAGTTGATGTCCTTTTCCGAGAAGGCAAGAAGAGAGGGACTTCTTTCTCTTGAAGAAGAAATTCAGGATATAGATGATGATTTTTTAAGAACAGGATTAAGGCTTTCCATAGACGGAACAGACAAGGATATCATTCAAAATCTAATGGAAATAGAAATAAATAAAATGCAGGAACGGCATGGCAGAAAACATGGGGTACTGGATCTTTGGGCAACAGTTGCACCGGCTACCGGAATGTGGGGAACGGTTATCGGGCTCATAGCCATGATGAGAAACCTTAATGATCCTTCTACTGTAGGTCCGAATATGGCCATAGCCCTTATTACAACACTTTATGGGTCCATCCTTGCAAATGGTGTTATTATTCCCCTTTGTAAAAAATTACGTACATACGATGCGGAAGAAACCAATGTAAGGGAAATGATAATTGAAGGTGTATTATCGATACAAGCCGGGGATAATCCCCGTATTCTTGGCCAGAAACTCCTTGCTTATCTGACACCGGAAGACAGAAAGGCTCTGGAAAATGAACTCAAAGAGTAATACTCTTATAATCAGGCAGGAGTAGAAAGAAATGGCAAGAAAAAAAAAGAGCAATGATGGCGGAGCAACCGAAGGCTGGCTGACCACATTCGCCGACATGCTCTGTCTATTGTTATGCTTCTTCGCAATTCTGTTTAATCCCATTACAGAAGAAGACACTCTTAGTGCAATAGCAGATTATTTTGCCAATATGGGATGGGGTTATTCTGTAACCATTGGGAGAATGATAGATTCAGGAAATACAATTTCTTCTCTTCCTTCGCAAACACGTGGCAGCGCTCTGGCAGATTCTTACAGAAGGGCTGTATCACTTTTTAATCCCCAGATAAATTCCAATCAGGTTAAAGTAACGCAGGATGAAAGAGGTGTAATAATCAGTTTTGCTTCCGATGTTTTTTTTAATTCGGCAAGTGCAAGAATTAACGTGGAACAGTCCCGTCACATATTAATTAACCTTGCATTTTTATTAAATTCCAGTGAAGTTGGAGGCCGCAGGTACCGCATAGAAGGTCATACAGATGCGGTTAATGTAGATCCTGCCGGTCCGTGGGAATCCAACTGGCAGCTTTCTACCGAAAGGGCATTAAGTGTTTTATACTATTTAACGGATCTGGGTGTTTCAGAATACAGGGCTCAGGTTGCAGGATTTGGTCATACCATGCCTCTTGCAAGCGAAGACACAATAGAAGGCAGGGCATTTAACAGACGTGTTGATATTGTTATTATTGACGATGCTCATTTATAGATTCACAAAATAAATACCATAGGGCACTTGAAAGCCTGTTTAATCCCAGAACAATATCCGACCGGTTAATTTTATCACCGTGCAAAGGATTGTTTTCTGTCTCTGTGGAAAAAACCTTTACCGCAAAGAGTTCCAGTTCCCTCACTTTGGTTCTTAGTTTATTTATTCTCCCTGCAAGAACTCCATGTAAATAAGAAGGCAGAACAAAGCCGCTCTCATGACTTTTTATTTGCAATTCCTTTTCATCCATTCCAAAAAGAAAGGGAGGCTCCAGGGGACTCTCCTTAACTTCTGCTGCCATGAGCAGCCTTAGATAATCAAGGACTTCCCCAAAAGAATGACACAAATTTTTATCGGACATCTGCATGGCCAGTACCTGGGCTTCAATGAGATCCGCTTCCAAACTGTCCACAAGCCCCCTGAATGCAATCCTTTCATGGGTTTTGGAAACAAGAGCCTCCCCGTTCAGGCTGGTCATATGTTCCGGTTTTTTTTCATGCATTTCCCAATATAGCATACATGCTTCTAGACTTAAAGGCTGCAATTATTTAACATATCTAACATGAAAGATGAAACCAAATGCCTGCATTCAGGATACAAACCAAAAAACACAGAACCCCGTGTTATGCCAATTTATCAGAGTACAACCTATGTTTATGATTCCACAGAAAGCATAGGAGAGGTATTTGACGAACCAACCAAGAGCCTGATATATTCACGTTTTGCCAACCCCACCGTAATGGCCGTGGAGGAAAAGATTGCAGATCTGGAAGGAGGAGTCGGCGCTCTTTGTACGGCATCCGGTCAGGCTGCCACCCTGTTGGCAATTTTAAATATTTGCAATGCAGGAGACAGTTTAATCAGTGCCATGCAGGTATATGGAGGAACAATAAATTTATTTTCCTATACTCTGAAGAAAATGGGTATAGAATGTATTTTTGTTGATATAGATGCATCGGAAGAAGAAATTCAGGCGAAATTCAAACCCAATACAAAAGCCGTTTTTGGCGAGTCTCTTGCAAACCCCCTTCTTTCTGTTATTGATATTGAAAAGTTTGCAAAAATTGCACATGCGAACAATGTTCCCCTGATCATAGACAATACATTTGCAACACCCATACTCTGCAAACCAATTAATTTCGGAGCAGATATTGTTGTTCATTCAACATCCAAGTATATGGATGGTCATGCTTTACAGGTGGGCGGAGCAATTATAGACAGCGGAAATTTCGACTGGTCCAAAGGAGACTTCCCCGGTTTAACACAGGAAGATCCTTCATACCATGGAATTATCTATACACAGACCTACGGTAAGGCAGCCTATATAATAAAAGCAAGAATGCAGCTAATGAGGGATTTTGGAGTTTATCCGTCTGCACATTCAGCCTTCCTTTTAAACCTGGGGCTTGAAACCCTTTCCGTTCGCATGGAAAGGCATAGCGAAAATGCATTAAAGGCAGCACGCTTTCTGGAAACCCGTGAAGAGGCGGAAGACATAATGTATCCCGGACTGGAAAGCAGTAAATACTATTCCCTTGCCAAAAAATACCTTAAGGCAGCAAGCGGCGTTATTACATTTTCTGTAAGGGGCGGCAGGCAGAATGCGATTAAATTCATGGACGCATTAAAACTTGCGTCTAACGAAGTTCATGTTGCGGACATAAGAACCTGCGTACTGCATCCTGCAAGCACCACCCATAGGCAGCTAAGCGATGAACAGCTTCATGCCTCCGGGATTGACCCTGCAATGGTTCGATTTTCCGTCGGACTGGAAAACATCGATGATATCATTGACGATTTAAAACAGGCTTTTAAAGTCCTGAACCAATAGCCACGAATCAAATGGCAATTAACGGCTGCAGCAGTCTGTTATTTTAAATCGTTTAAGTTATAGGGTGTTTCCTGATATACATAGTTAAGCCAGTTGGAAAAGAAGAGATGAGCATGAGCCCTCCAGCGTACAACGGGAGCTTTGGAGGGATCGTTTTCAGGATAGTAATTTTTTGGAATCTCTATTGGCAGATTCCTGCTTAGATCCCTCCGGTATTCCCTGTCCAGGGTAAGGGGATCGTATTCCAGATGGCCTGTGACATAAATCTCCCTGCCGTCCCTTGCCGTTGCAATAAATACCCCGGCCTCTTCTGTTTCTGACTGTATGGTCAGCTTTGCCTCCCTTGCTATTGCATCCCTGTCACAGGTGGTATGCCGGGACTGTGGTGCAAGGAACTCATCATCAAAGCCCCTAAAGAGTGGGGAGAATCTTTCGTTTATGCCATGGGGGAAAATCCCGAAGAGTTTCTTCCCAAGATCATATTTTGGAATACCGTAATGGCGGTAAAGGGCAGCCTGTGCACCCCAGCAAATATGCATTGTGGAATAAACATTTTTTACAGAGTAATCTATCAAGTCAGATAATTCTTCCCAGTAATCCACTTCTTCAAAGGGGAGGGTTTCTACAGGAGCTCCGGTAATTATAAAAGCGTCATAACGAAGCCCCTTATCCATCATTTCCTGTGCGCTGATATAGAATTTCTCAAGATGCCCGGGAGGTGCGTTTTTGGAGACATGGGTTCCCATACGAAGAAAGCTAATGTCCACCTGCAGGGGGCTGCTTCCCAAAAGACGAAGAAGCTGCATTTCCGTATCCAATGTGGTTGGCATCAGGTTAACAATCGCACAATTCAAGGGCCTAATATCCTGACTTTCGGCCCTCTCTCCTGTCATAACAAAGACCCGCTCTTCTTTTAATGCATTATAGGCAGGTAAATCCCTGGAAATTTTTATTGGCATAATAGACACAGAATGGCAAAAAGAAAAAAAAAGCGCAAGAGGCAGAAAGTCAATATTTTACAGGTAATTGATCAACGGCACCTTGTAAGCTATAATCACTTGACCATGGGGATATAGCTCAGTTGGTAGAGCGATGCGTTCGCAATGCATAGGCCAGGGGTTCAACTCCCCTTATCTCCACAATGGATTTTATTAATGTCTATAATATTTTCCGTTTTTCCTTTTTTATTATTTTTACAGCTCTCCATGTTCTAATGATGTTAGGGATTTTTCTTGAAAGACATAGAGAGAAAAAAAGCCTCCATAATTCAAAAGATAATTTCAAACCTCCGGTTTCGGTGATCATTCCCGTACATAACGAAATCCTTAGAATTAATGATCTATTGGAAAGCCTGGAAAAACAGGATTATGAAAATGCTGAATATATTTTTATTGATGACAGATCGGAAGATGATAGTCTTGCAATACTGGAAAGCTTTGCAGAAAAAATTAATAACACAGCCACAGGTAACGGAGTATTTTATTCGAATAAAGTAAAAATAATCAGCCTTACAGAAAATCCGGGACCCAACTGCAAGCAGTATGCACTTGGCAGGGGAATAGAAAATGCAGGCGGTGAATATATCCTGTTTACCGATGCAGACTGTAAAATGGAAAAATCATGGATTACAGGCATGGTAAGGCGTCTTTCAGAAGCGGACACAGGAGCCATTATTGCCCCTGTTTTTAAAATCCCCGAAGGAAGGAATTTCTTCCAGATGTACCAATGTTTTGAGCACGGGATTAGGTTTGTTTATCTTGCAGGAGCGACAGGGCTTGGAGCTGCAGGAGGAGGATTTGGCAATAATTTAATTTTTAAAAAATCATGCCTCCAAATGGCAGGGGGTTATGACAATATAGAATTTTCTGCAACAGAAGATGCTGCTCTTTTATCCGCAATTAGGGCATTAAGAAAATATAAAATAAGAGCTGTTTTGGGAAAGGATGTTCATGTAGAAACCCGGGGAGAGAAAAACTGGAAGGATCTTGTTAACCAGAATCTAAGATGGAATAATGGAGGGCTTTTCAGCCGGGATCTTCTAACCAGAATAAATTTTAACTTTCTAATGATCACCATAGGAATGGGGATAATTGGAATTCCCTTAATGTTAATCCTCCCCTCCATCTGGCCCCTCCCCCTTGCGGTGATTATTTCCATGAGTTTTAACTCAATAGCAAATCTCTGCCTATTCAGGACTTCGCTGCCAAAAAACAGTTTCGCTTACGGGGTAAATTTACTCTTTACGCCGGCATACTTTACCTTTTTAACCATCATTGGTTTTTTGGGGATTAAATCTGACTGGAAAGGCAAGAAGCTCTAGATTAAAAAAAGTTTGGCATTGGCTAAACTTAAATAATACAGTTATACTACATAGCAATGATAATAACGCCCAAAGAAAAAATCCCGGAAATTGAGGAAACCGAGGAAGATAAAAAGCTCTCTACTTTTGATTTAAAGACAAAATATAAAAAAATCCTTCAAGATAATTTCCAAGGCAATCAATATCTGAACAAAGAAACAGGGTTTTTCATTTCCGTTTCCAGTGATGGTGTAAGACAGTGGGTAAAAAAGTCAAGATCGAGAGATAAAATCATAGCAATTCAGATTCTAGATTTTATGCTTGAAAACAGTAAATATGATAGGCTGCTAATACCCGACCGGAAAAGCCGGGCAGAAATTGAAAATTATAAGCATTTTCATCAACCAGTATTCATAAATGGAAAAAAGTACAATGTCATTTTGAAAGTGGTTAAACCTTTTAACCAACCTCATAAGTTCTATTATATTTCACTGGAAAATATATAGGCAAAAAAATCGCACGATAGGGACACGGGCAACCTGCCTAAACAGATAAATCCCACCTCAACCATGCGACTTTCGGCTACCGCCTACTTTAAATATCGCTTATCTAGCCCTATTTGTCAACATCTTTAGCGGGGTTCCGTTTCAAGTCCCGCATACACATCCATGGAGTTTTGCTAAGCTGACTCAAAGAGTCAGCGCAAAACTCAAAAAGAAAAAGTTGCACATGTGCAACTTTTTTACGGGAGTGACGGGACTTGAACCCGCGGTCTCCGGCTTGACAGGCCAGCGCGATAACCAGCTTCGCTACACCCCCAAAATCATTAAAATCTTAACAAAACGAAAAAAAATTGTCAATATAGATTCACTTCATTAATTCATTAATGAAGCAATTCATTAA